>Ga0163108_10002251_pt1 | contig 14027 bp, 16 predicted proteins | sample Fk1155metaG_FD_109644 | JGI IMG/M metagenome (GOLD analysis project Ga0163108, IMG submission 109644) | Marine microbial communities from the Central Pacific Ocean - Fk160115 155m metaG | ecosystem: Environmental > Aquatic > Marine > Oceanic > Photic zone | place: The Central Pacific Ocean...
AGCTTAAAATATTAAAATTAAATGTTGATGAAAATCCGCAAACTCCTCAAAAATTTGGAGTTAGAGGCATACCAACCCTGATGCTTTTTAAAAATGGAAACCTTGTAGATACTAAAGTAGGAAGCTTACCTAAGAATTTGCTTGAATCTTGGCTTGATCCCAATCTATAAATATTTTTTTCTAATTTTCCCTATTAAATAAAGTGATCCTGTAATTAAAATATATTTATTGGATTTATTCATTAATAATTGATTAATATTATTTAAATTTTTTTTGATTACTGCATCTAATTTGAGTTTTTTTGAAATATTGTAAATTTCTTTTTGAGTAAACGCATTTTTTTCATCAGGTATCTTAATTGGATATAGAGTATCTATATTTTTTTTAAGTATTGATAAAAAATCAAAAGCTCTTTTGTTATTTAACATTCCAAATATTATATTAGGTCGAATATTATTTCCTTTAAGATATTTATTAAGTTTTTCTGCACCAGATAAATTATGTGAGCCATCTAAAATAATGTATTTATTTTTAAATTTTATTTTTTCAATTCTTCCAGGCCATTTTGTATTGTAAATACTTTTCCCTAATGAGCTTAATTTAATATTATAATTATTTTGTTTTAAAATTATTGCAGCAGTTAAAGCTGTGGATGCATTTTCAATTTGATGCAGTCCTTGTAATGAAGGTCTTTTAATAACTTTTTTAAATTTTTGAAATTTAAATATAAATTGTTTTGTATTTATGATATTAAATTTATAATCATAATTAAAATGATAAACTTTTTTTTGGTTTTTAAGTTTTTTTAAAATAAAATTATCAACTTCTTTATTTTGTTTAGCTATTATAATATTTTCAGTATTTTTAATAATTCCAAGTTTCTCATTGGTAATTTTTTTTAGAGTTTTTCCAAGAAATTCTTCATGATCTATACTTATTGCCGTAATTATGCTTATAAGTTTTTTTGAAATTATATTTGTTGCGTCTAATCTTCCACCTAATCCTGTTTCAAGAATAAGAAAATCTGCTTTATTTTTAGCAAAGAGAACAAATGCTGCCGCTGTAGTTATTTCAAAAAAAGTTATTGGTTTATTCTGGTTTACTTCTTTAACATATTGTAAACTTCTTAGTAAGCTAAGTGTATTAACTTGTTTATTATTAATATTTATTCTTTCACTAAACTTTTCTAAATGTGGAGAAGTGTAAGTATGTACCGAATAATTATTATTTTCTAGAATATTTTTAATAAAGCTTAATGTTGATCCTTTTCCATTAGTTCCTGCAATGTGAACAGTGGGAGGTAAATTTTTGTGAGGGTTTCCTAATTTTTTAAGTAAATATTCAAGTCGATTCAGTGACAAATCAATAAATTTTGGGTGGAGGTTAATAAACTCTTTAAGTAATTGATCTGTTTTAGTAACCACTTTAATTAAGTGATATGACTAATTATCTTTTCAAGATTATTTTTTAAATCTTTTCGATGGCAAACTATGTCAACCATACCGTGCTCTTTTAGATATTCTGCTTTTTGAAAATCAATCGGAAGTTCTTCTCTTATAGTGTCTTGTATAACCCGTTTACCAGCAAATCCTATAGTAGATCCTTGTTCGGCAATAGTTATATCTCCTAACATTGCAAAAGAGGCTGTTACTCCACCAGTAGTAGGTTCAGTTAGTACTACTATATAAGGAATTTTATTTTTATTTAATAATTCTACAGCAGCTACCGTTCTTGGCATTTGCATTAAGCTAATTATTCCTTCCTGCATTCTTGCACCTCCTGAAGATGTAAAAATAACAAAGGGGCATTTTTTTTCTAATGCTGTTTTTGCACCTTTTACAATTGCTCCACCAACTGCTCTACCCATTGAGCCACCCATAAATGCAAAATTCATTAGGCCACAAACTATATTTAATTTACCAATTTTTGTATTAAGAAGAATAAAAGCATCTTCTCTTTTTGTTTTTTTTCTATATTCTTTTAATCTATCTTTGTATTTTTTTTTATCTGAAAAATTTAAAGGATCATCGTTGATTTTATCTAATTTAATTTCTTGCGTATCCTCTTTAGAAAAAAGTAATTGAATTCTATCATCTACTGACATACGGAAATGATGATTACATGTATTGCATACTTGTAAATTTTCTTTGAGATCTTTGTGATGAATCATATTCCCACAGGAAGGACAATTCTGCCAAAGATTTTCTGGGACATCTTTTCTTTTAACAAGAGCTGAAAGTTTTGGTTTTACAAAGTTTGTTAACCAATTCATTCTGTGACCCCTTTTTTTAAATCTTTGGTAAAAAGATCAATTTCACTAATCATTTTATTTTTATCATTAAGGTTTTTTTTAATAATATTCACTATACTTGAACCTACAACTACCCCATCTGTGAAAGCACTTATTTTCTCTACGTCTTTTCTATTTTTGATTCCAAAGCCCGCAACAATAGGCAGTTTAGTAAATGATTTAATTATCTTAATTGATTTTTTTAAATGCTCTATATTTGCAGAATTTTGACCTGTAATACCTGTAATAGTAACATAATATAAAAAACCAGTCGCATTATCCAGAATGGTTTTTAGTCTATTTTCATCAGTAGTTGGTGTTACCAATCTTATAAGATCAATATTTTTCTCTTTAGTTTTTATATAAAGTTCTGAATCTTCTTCTGGTTGTAAATCGACAATTATTAGTCCATCAACACCCACTTCAGTGCATTTAGAAGTAAAGTTTTCAATACCTAAATTAAAGATTGAATTATAATAACCCATAAGAATAATAGGTATTTCATTGTTTAGTTTTCTGATTCTCTTAACAATTTCAAAAATGTCATTAATCTTAGTTCCATTTGCAATTGATCTTACACTTGATTCTTGAATAGTTGGTCCATCCGCCATTGGGTCAGAAAATGGCATTCCAATTTCTATTATATCTATATTATTACTTATTATAGTATTAAGAATTTTTAAACTCGTATCTAAATCTGGATCTCCACCAGTCGTAAAGGTTACTAATTTACTTTCTTTTTTTTCAAAGATTTTTTTAATTCTATCAGACATTATAATTTGATATTTAGTTCTTCTGCTATGGTGAAAATATCTTTATCACCCCTGCCGCACATATTCATAACAATAATTTTGTCTTTACTATAATTTTTTGCTATTTTTTTTAAAACTGCAAGTGCATGTGAAGGTTCAAGCGCTGGTATTATCCCTTCTAAATTACAACAGTATTGAAATGCTTCTATTGCCTCTTTGTCTGTTGCAGACATATATTTAACTCTCTTTTGTTCAAATAAATAAGAGTGTTCAGGACCAATTCCAGGATAGTCAAGGCCAGCAGATATTGAATGTGCTTCATCAATTTGACCATCTTGAGATTGTAAAAGATATGTTTTGTTTCCATGTAAAATACCTGGTTTTCCTCCACTTAAACTTGCAGCATGTTGGTCTGTTTCTATACCATGACCAGCAGCTTCTACAGCAATCATTTCTATTTGTTTGTCATCAAGAAATTCATGAAATAAACCTAAGGCATTAGATCCACCGCCAATACAAGCCATTAATAAGTCAGGAAGTCTATTTTCTACTTTTAATATTTGCTGTCTAACCTCTTCACCTATTACTGACTGGAAATCTCTTACCATTGCAGGATATGGGTGAGGACCGGCAGCCGTACCTATAATATAAAATGTATCTCTGACATTAGTTACCCAATCACGGAGAGCCTCATTCATTGCATCTTTTAAAGATTTCGATCCAGTTGAAACACTTCTTATCTCTGCACCGAGTAACTTCATTCTAAACACGTTCGGGGATTGTCTCTTAATATCTTTTTCCCCCATATAAACAATACAAGGTAACCCGAATAATGCACATACTGTTGCAGTTGCTACACCATGCTGTCCTGCCCCAGTTTCTGCTATTATTCTTTTTTTGCCCATTTTTTTTGCTAAAAGGATCTGCCCCATGCAATTATTTATTTTATGTGCGCCAGTGTGATTTAATTCATCTCTTTTAAAATAAATTTTAGGCCCTCCAAGATCTTCAGTGATTCTTTGAGCAAAAAATAGTGGACTCGGTCTACCCACATATGTTTCCATATAATGGATTAGCTCTTTTTTAAAATCTTTATCTTTTTTAATCTTTTCATATTCTTTTTCCACCTCAAGTATAAGTGGCATTAAAGTCTCAGAGACATACCTTCCACCAAAAGTTCCAAAATAACCTTTTTCATTAGGTAGTTGCTTATATGAATTTTTATTTGTCATAAAATTTTTTAAATAAATTATTTATCTTAGTATTACTTTTTATACCTTTTAACTCTTCTACACCTGATGAAAGATCAATTCCATGAGGATTTAATAAATTTTGTATTTTTTTTATATTGTTTTCATTAATCCCTCCTGAAATAAACCAAGGCAAATCAATTGTTTGTTCTTTTAGTAAATTCCAATCAAAAGATTTAGAATTTCCTCCAGGAAGTTCATTATTATTTGGTTTATAATCAAACAATAAATAATCAATATTTCTATAACTACTAATTTTATTTAAATCATCAGCAGTTTTAATAGATATTTTTTTAATTATTTTTAAATTAAAATGTTTTCTAACATCATTAATGTATGATTGATTTTCTTCACCATGTAATTGAATATATTTTAAATTGAGAGATGAAATAATGTTTTTTAGTTCTTTAATATTATGATCAACAAAAACACCCACTGGTTTAATTGTAAGTTCTTTAGAGAGATCGGTCAGTTCTTTAGCTTGTTTTAAAGTAATGTTTCTTGGGCTTTTTTTATAAAAAATCATCCCAAAAAAATCAACTTTATTTTCCTCACAACAAATTAAAGATTCTCTGTTTTTTAGTCCACAAATTTTAAAAATCATTTTATTGGATTGATTGATTGATTTTTTTTAATGTTTCAAGTGGATTTTTTGATTCAATAATTGGCCTACCTATGACCAAGTAATCTGCACCAAGCTCAATAGCTTTTTTTGGAGTAAGAATTCTTTTTTGATCATCATTTTTATTATGTAAAGTTTTTTCAGGTCTTATTCCAGGAACAACTAAAATCATTTTTTTTCCCACCTCTTTTCTTACTATCTCAATTTCAAGTGGACTACAAACTAGGCCGTTTAAATTATTTTGTTTTGCATATTTTGCAAATTTTTTAACTAAACTATTTAAATTTTTTTCATTATAATATTTTGAGGTTTGTTTATTGTTTAGACTTGTTAAAACAGTAACACCTAAAACTTTTGTTTTTTTATTTTTAGTCATTCTTGATTTTATTTGCATTTGATCACCTCCACTTATGTGGATAGTTGTAAAAAGTGGTTTAAGTTTAGATATTGCTGTAATTCCTTTTCCTACCGTATTGGGAATATCATGAAGTTTAAGATCTAGAAATATATTTGGGCATATTTTATAAATTTTTTTATAACCCTTAATTCCAAAATTATAAAAGAATTCATGACCAATTTTAAAAGCGAATACTTCTTTTTTTAATTTTTTAACTAATCTTATTGCTTTTTGTAAGTTGCTTAAATCAATTGCGACAATAACTTTTTTATTCATCACCTTTAAGTTTTGAATTCAATTTATTGTGAAGTATTTTTCCAATTTTAAAATGTAATTTAAAATTTTCATTTTTAAATATTTTTTCATTAGTTTTTGGGTTTCTTACTTCTTTTGCTTTATTAATTTTTTTCTTTATTGTTCCAAAGCCTCTTAATTCAACTTTTTTACCTTCATTTAATGCATTAATAATTTTTTTTGTAAATATATTAAAAACTTGCTCTATGTCGTTTTCACTTAGATTTTTTTGTTTTAGTTCCAATTTTTTAAGAATATCAGATTTTAACATCTGATTTTAATCTTTTTTCTTTAAGATTGATCCAAGTATATCACCTAAAGATGCCCCAGAGTCACTTGACCCATATTTTGATAGAGCTTCTTTTTCATCAATAATTTCAATTTCTTTAATTGATAAATTTAAAGTTCTTGTTTTTTGATCAATAGATATAATGATTGAATCTACCTTTTCATCAATAGCAAATCGTTCAGTTTTTTGTTCATTTTTGTCTTTGGATAGATTTAATTTTTTTATAGTTCCTAAGATATTATCTTCAAGTTGAATTAATAGAAATTTTTCATTTATCTCTTTAATTTTTCCTGTAACTTTTGATTTCAAAGGATGTTTTTTCAAAAATTCTTGAACAGGGTCACTCTCCAGTTGTTTAATTCCTAGACTAATTCTTTCCTTCTCAACATTGATTTCTAAAATTTTTACTTTAACTTTGTCACCTTTTTTATAATTTTCTAGAATTTCTTGGCATTTTTTCTCTTCCCAGCTTAGGTCAGAAACATGAACCATTCCATCAATCTCATCATGTACCTTAACAAAAATACCAAAATCTACAATATTAACAACTTCTGTATCCATAATGCCATTAACCTTAATCTCATTTTTTAGTTTATTCCATGGGTTTGATTTAGTTTGTTTTATACTACAATTAATTTTTTTCTTATCGTTATCTATTTCAATTATTTTTACTTTTAATTCTTCATTAATAGAAACTAATTTTGAAGGATGTGGAGGTTTTTTTAACCATGTCATTTCATTAAGAGAAATTATTCCATCATATTTTTTATCTATAAGTAAATTTATTCCAGTATCATTAATTGCATTTACTTTTGCAATAACATCTTTATCCACTTTTATTTCTGCATCAATATTATCCCAAGGATTTTCTGAAAGCTGTTTGATTCCTAAACTTAATCTAGATAGTTCTTGATCAAATTTTAAAACTTTAACTTTAATATTATCACCTAAAGTCAAGACTTCGGAAGGAGAACTGATTTTTGTCCAAGAAATGTCAGTGATATGAACTAATCCATCCATACCACCAAGATCAATAAAAGCACCGTAGTCAGTTAAATTTTTAACCTTACCTTCTAATATAGATCCTTCGTTGATTGAACTAAGCAATTCTTCTCTTTGTTCTTTTAATTCAACTTCTGAAATAGCTTTTCTTGAAACAACAATATTACCCCTAAATTTATCCATTTTTAAAATCATTAATTCAATTGGCTTATTTAATAATTCTTTTGTGTCCTTAACAATTTGTCTTGTGTCTATTTGACTTCCTGGCAAGAAAGCTATTACTCCATCTAAATCAACACTCATACCTCCCTTAACTCTATTAAAAGGTATGCCAGTTACAACTTTATTATTGTCAAATGAGTCTTGAAGTTGATTCCAAGATCTTTGTTTTATTGCTTTTTCTCTTGAAAGGACAGTTTCACCATTGGCATTATCAACACTTTCAATAAATACATCAAACGAATCTCCTACATTAATTTCAGGCTTTTGACCGGGTCTATGAAATTCTGATAAAGGTATACGTCCTTCACTTTTAGAACCAACATCAATTGTTACTAAATCATTATCAACAGATATAACGCTTCCAGATATAATAGTTTTTTCCTTAACAAGAGCATCTTTAAAAGTTTTAGTAATTAAATTTTCATAGTCTTCATTAGATAATTTATTATTAGCTGTATTCACCATTAATTAATGTTTTCCATAATTTTAACAATCTGTTTTGTTGTTTTTGTAAAAGATTTAGAATTATCAATTATCTTACAACCCGTAGGTATTACTAAAGGTGAATTTTTTCTTGATTTATCTTTTTTATCTCTCAATTTAATATCCTCTAAAATTTTTCGGTATATAGACTTTTCCCCATTATCAATCAACTGTTTATATCTCCTTTTAGCTCTTATATTTACATCAACGTCAACATATAGCTTAAGATAGGCTTTTTTGAATACTACTGATCCAATATCTCTCCCATCAATTACAAATCCTTCTTTATTAGATAAGGTTTTCGTAACTAATCTTTGTTGTGAGTTAATAAATTCCCTTACAAATTTATATTTTGCTATTTCTGATGCTATGAAACCAATTTTTTCTTCTCTCAATCCACTAAACTTTCTTAAAGATAATTTATCTATTTTTTTTATAAGATTTTTTATTCTTTTTTTTTCATAAAATGTTATTTTGTTTTTTTCTATTATATATGCAAGTCTTCTATAAAATATACCTGAGTCTATGTGAAATAAATTATATTTTCTTTCTATAAATTTTGAAATTTTCTCTTTTCCAGATCCAGCTGGACCATCTACAGTAATAATTTTTTTCACAAAAAGACACCGCCTGAATTATTATAAATTTGAATAAAATTTGGAAAACTAGTTTTTATAGAATCAACATCTTCTATCGACAAGTTGCCTACCCTAGAACCCATAACAACAAATGACATAGCTATTCTGTGATCAAAATCAGTTTTGATATTATTATTTATAGGATTATAATTTTTTGATGGATTAATTATAAGATCATCATTTATAACTTCACATTCACACCCACACCTTACCAAATTTAATCTAATTAATTCAAGCCGATTGCTTTCTTTTACTTTTAATTCACTTAGACCTCTAAAGATACTTGGACTTTTAGCAAAAGCTGCGGCAATAGAGAGAATAGGATATTCATCAATCATCAACTTTGCCATTTCTGAATTTAATTCACAACCTTTTAAATCAGAATATTCAACATTAATATCTGCTACAATTTCATTTGAAATAGTTCTTTTGTTTTTAATCATTATTTTTGAGCCCATCATTTTTAGTGCTTTTAAAATACCATCTCTTGTTGGATTAATATTTATATTCTTCATAGAAATTTTAGAGCCTTTATTTATTAAGGCAGCGACTATCAAGAAGGCGCTACTAGATAAATCTGATGGCACATTAATATTAGTAGCGTTGAGCTCCTTTTTACCAGTAATATTAATTAAGGTTTCTTTTTCATTTTTTTTTATGTCTATATGAGCATTGAAAGATTTAAGCATATTTTCAGTATGGTCTCTTGTGATATTTTTTTCAACAATTGTACTTACTCCTTCAGTATTTAAAGCAGCTAATATTAATCCGGATTTAATTTGAGCAGATGCTATTTTTACTTCAATTGTTGAATTTTTAAGTTTTCTACCAATAATCTTTAGTGGAAGTGTACCAGTACTATTTTCAAATTTGGCACCCATTACTTTTAACGGGTTTATCATTCTTTCCATAGGTCTTAATGATAGAGATTTATCACCTTCAATAATAGAATTAAAAGATTGAGAAGCAAGCAGACCTGTAAGTAATCTAGCACTTGTTCCTGAATTTCCTAAATAAATATTTTTTTTAGGTTTGGACAGGGAATTTAAACCATTTCCATATATTATAATTTTGTTATTTTCATTTTTAATTTTTACGCCTAGTAATTTAAAAGCTTCTAAAGTATGAATAACATCATCTGACATTAAAATATTATTTATTTCCGATATTCCGTTTGCAATAGATGGAATAATGATTGATCTATGAGATATAGATTTATCACCAGGTATTTTTATATTGCCATTAATACCAGAACTTATTTTATCAGATATCATTTATATTTTGAATTCTGAGCCCAAATAAAATTTTTTAATTTTCTCATTTGATACCGCTTCCTCTGGACTACCTTCAAAATAAATACTTCCTTCATTTACAATATAAACTTTATTAACTATTTTTAGAGTTTCTCTAACATTATGATCGGTAATTAAAACTCCAATATTTTTTTTAGTAAGAGTTTTTATTATTGTTTTGATTTCTTCAATTGATACTGGATCTATTCCTGTAAGTGGCTCATCCAATAGCAAAAATTTTGGTCTTGAGGCAAGTGTTCTGGCAATCTCTAATCTTCTTCTTTCTCCTCCAGACAAAACAACAGATTTAGATTTTTTAACATGGCTAATATTGAATTCATTCAATAATCCTTCAAGAATTATTTGATGCTTATTTTTATCTTTTTCAACCACTTCTATAATTGACATAAGATTATCCTCTACATTCATTCCGCGAAAAATAGATGGTTCTTGAGGTAAATAACCTATCCCTTTTGTGCCTCTTGAATAAATCGGAGTTTTGGTAATATCTATTTTATCAAGAATAATAGATCCACTGTCAGGTTTTACTAATCCTACAATCATATAGAAAGTTGATGTTTTCCCAGCACCATTAGGCCCAAGTAATCCAACTATTTCACCTCTTTGTATTGATAAACTTATGTTCCTTACAACTTTTTTGTTACCATAGGTTTTTGAAATTTTATTAATTATAAGACCATCATCAAGTAATTGAAATTTACTCATCTGCATCTACAATAATTGCTTTAACTTTTTTTGTATTATTAGAGGAAACTTTATATGAATTTTTAGTTGTATTAATTATTCCGTAGTCACCTGAAATAATTTCATTACCTCTTTTTATTAGAACATTATTAAATAATTCTATTGTTGATTTTTTTTTATCATAAACAGCTTTTTCTGAAAACATTTCTATATCATCTGTTCTAATATTTAATTTATTTTTATCTTCAACATTTAGATTTGCAATATCTCTTTTATTGTTAATTGTTTCAAAAGTACCATCTATTTTAGAGCCAATAATATAGATATTATCACTAATTAATTTCGAATTAGGTCCTTCAATTAAAAAGGTGCTATTAAGATTATTAACAATTATTTTTCCATCTGATAACATTTCAGTTGTTTCTAAATATAATTCACTATTGATTCCATTAATAAAAATTTTTTGATCTTTTATATTAAATTTAACATTATTACCTTTGCCACGTAGGTTATATAATTCAGAGATAAACTCAACATTTTCACTAGCTATTAATTCTTTGATATCATAAAGATCTTTTTCAAAAAATATTTTAACTAATTGACCTTTTAACTCTAAATCGTCTGAAAAAATTTCAACATTTTTTTTTAATAAATAATATTTTTCTTCTTGAAAAACTTCAATACCATCTTCTGTAGTTATTTCTGTTTCCCCAGCATTTCTAGATATTGCTGCATTGAAGTAAAATATTATGAAAAAAAAAATTATTAGCTTAATCATTTTAATGTTAATTTTGTTTTACCTTTAAAGTTAATTATATTACCATTTTGAATTATATCAAAACCAACAGAATCTATATAAGCATTTTTAGAAACAAATTTTGATTTATTACTACTTGAAGCAACCAAATTTTTTTTATTAAAAATAACATTATCACTATATATTTTAAATTTGTTTGATTTAAAAATCACATTATTTTCAAGCATAATTTTATCTTCTGTTAAAAAATTTCCTTCATTTGCTGTAACAGATATTTTTTGTTTGTTACTATTAATCGAAAATTTGGGTTTAGTAATATCAGCTGTTTTTTTATTTACTGAAATATTGTTTGTTTTTGTAACATTTGATTGAAAATAAACAAAAGATATTAGAAGAAAAATAATAAAAAATACCAAAAATGAAAATATCAATAATAATTTCTTATTCAATGATAGTAGATAGTTCAAATTAGGTACTTAGCCTCAATAAATCGTGAATATGTATTATTCCAATTGGTTTATTTTTTTCACATATGAATAGACTAGTAATTTTTTTACTATTCATGATATTTAATGCCTCCCCTATCAGCATATTTTTTTCACCAGTTGTTGGTTTTTTTGTCATAAGATCCGCTGCTTTTAGATTGAAAAAGTTATTATTCATATTTCTTCTTAAATCTCCATCGGTAATTATACCAACCAGGTTTTTTTTATGATTTATAACTCCAATGCATCCAAAACTTTTTTTTGTCATTGTGAGAAGAGTTTTTGTCATTTTTTCATTTTCATTAGCTAATGGTATTGATTTTCCAATATGCATAATTTCAAAAACTTTTTTTAAATCTTTACCTAAATTACCACCAGGATGAAATTTTTTAAATTGACTACTTTTAAAACCCTTTAATTCCAATAATGACATAGCAATACAATCACCTATAACCAGCGATAATGTTGTAGAGCTTGTTGGTGCAAGATTCAAAGGACAGGCTTCTAAAGGTTTTTTGTATATTATTCCTATAGTAGAATTTTTATTTAAAGAACTTTTAATATTACTTGAAATACTTATGAGCGGTATATCAAAACGTTTAGAATAATTTATGATATTATTTAGTTCAGAAGTTTCACCTGAATTTGAAATAGCTATAATACAATCATTTTTTTTAATTCCCCCTAAGTCTCCATGACTTGCTTCAGTAGGATGCACAAAGTACGAAGGTGTTCCTGTTGATGAAAGTGTTGCGGAAATCTTATTTCCTATATGTGCACTTTTACCTATACCAGTAACTATTACTCTTCCCTTTATTTTGCTCAAAAGTATTACTGCTTTATAAAATTTATCATTAAAAATTTTTGTTAAATTTTTTAATTCTTTTATCTCTATTGATAGTGTTTTTTTTGCTCTATTTATAAGTTTTGATTTATTCATTTTAATGTTTAAATATATCTACATCCTGCCAACCTAATAAGTCTAGATCAGCTCTATGGGAAATAAAATTAAAACAAATATCTGCAATATTTTTTCTATTTTCTCTATCTAGCATAATATCTAATTGTTTTTTTATCTTATGAAGATAAAGAACATCCGTAGCTGCATATTTTTTTTGTTTTGCAGAAAGTTTTCCGCCCCAGTCCGATGATTGTTCTATTTTAGAAATGGACTTATTTAATAATTCTTTACAAAGATCTTTATATCCATGTTTATCAGTATAAGTTCTTGCAAGTTTAGAAGCTATTTTAGTACAATAAATATTTTCAATCTTTATATTTAAGTTATTTTTTAATACAGCTACATCAAATCTAGCAAAATGAAAAATTTTCATAATTTTATTATTTTCTAAGAGCTTAATAAGATTCTTTGGTTTTTTCCTAAAATCTATTATTTTTATTAGATGACATATATTATCTCCACTTGATAACTGGACAAGACATAATCTATCTCTTTTAGGATTTAAGCCCATTGTTTCAGTATCAATAGCTACAATATTACCAAAATTTATATTTTTAGGTAAATCATTTTCATAATATTTTATTTTCATCTGCAATTTATTTATTCTTTATTTCAAATAATTAAGTTGTTATAGCATCAAACTCTATAAAAATCATGAAATCTATAATTATATTTGGCGGATCAGGTTATGTTGGAAAAAACTTAATTAGAAATTTTGCAAAAAAAGGTTATAAAATCATTGTTCCTTATCAAAAACAAACAAACGAAGCAAATCTTAGACTTTTAGGCTCAGTAGGACAAATTATACCTCTCCATTTTAGTTCTTTAAAAAATACTAAAATTTTGTCATTACTTAATGATGTCAATATTTGTATAAATCTAAAAACTTCATGGAATTTCAAAAAATCAATATTAACTAAATCTATTTTTGATTTTAACTTAGATTTGATTAAGATAATAAAATTATCATCTTCAATAGAAAAATTTATATTTTTTTCTGGTTTAGGCGTTGAAAAAAGATTAACTTTTCGCAATGAAATAATTTCTAAAACAGAAGATATAATATTAAATGAATTAGAGAATTCTTTTATAATTAGACCTAGTGTTATCTTAGGAAATGGAGACAAATTTTTATCAAATCTGATGCCATTATTTAAAATGTCTTTTTTTATACCTTTGTTTGGTAATGGTAGTAAAAAGTTTCAGCCAGTAATGATAGATGATGTTGAAAAATTTATATCCAAACTAATTTCAAAACCAATTTCACATCAGAGATTATTTGAATTGGCTGGCCCTGATGATTTTACATATAAAAAATTTTATTCTCAAATTGCTGAAAATTTGGGTAAAAAGAGATTATTTGTTCCAATTCCCATGCCAATTGTCAAATTTGTTGTTAAAGTAGCAGAAAAAACAGCATTTTCGCCAATTAATTCAGAGCAATTAGCATTGTTTCAAACTGATAATATATTAAATAACAAAGTTTCCGGCTTTGATTACTTTAATATGATCCCAAAAAATACAATTTCTGCAATTAAAAAATCCTTATAAAATATCGTTTTTTTCAATTTCAGTACCATATTTGTAC
>Ga0163108_10002253_pt1 | contig 14024 bp, 11 predicted proteins | sample Fk1155metaG_FD_109644 | JGI IMG/M metagenome (GOLD analysis project Ga0163108, IMG submission 109644) | Marine microbial communities from the Central Pacific Ocean - Fk160115 155m metaG | ecosystem: Environmental > Aquatic > Marine > Oceanic > Photic zone | place: The Central Pacific Ocean...
AGTAGAATAGAAAAAAAATTTGTTTTCTTTGAAGGAGACGATTCATACAAATATTTTTTAATCTCTGGAATGTTTAAAAAAATCTATTTCGAAAGAATAGTTAACTCAATATACATCGACAATGAAAATTTCAAAAATGTATGGGACAATATAAATGGATTTTCTCAAAGATCTAAATATAGAATTAGATGGTACAATGATTTGAAAAATTCAAAAGCTTTTTTTGAAGAAAAAAATAAATTAAATCAAACCACTTTTAAAAATAAAAACGAAATTGGGCCATTTAAAAATGAGGAAGATCTAATGATTTTTTTAAATAGTGATAAATTTCAAAAAAATTTTCTTTCAAAATATAGATATAATTTAAAAAACATACTTAAAGTTTCTTATAAAAGATCTTATTTTATTGATCCTAAAAAAAAAATACGAGTAACATTGGACCAAAATATCACTATAAACAAAAAATATTTTAATAATAAAGTTGGTATATCTTTAGACAAAAATATTATTGAATTGAAATACGATGTAGCGGATTCTAATTATTGTAATGAATTAATATTAAATTCTAAATTAGAAAGTAGAAATAAAAAATATTCTAAATATGTACAATCTTTTGTTGAAATGAACGAAAGTGGACTTATTTAATCTAATGAAAATTTAAAAAATGATTGATTTAACTTTGATAATACCTGCTAAAAATGAAAGCGAGTCACTACCAATTGTATTAGAAAGTTTAAAAAGTATTTCTTGTAATATAATTGTTTCATTGCCGAAAGATGATTTATCAACAATTAACTCTATAAAAAAATATAATGTACAAATAATTAAACAAGAAGAAAATGGTTATGGTAGCGCTTTAGTGGAAGGGATTAAAAATTGTAAAACAAAATATTTTTGCATATTTAACGCTGATGGATCGTTTAATCCAAATGATCTTTATAAAATGTATGATTTAATAAAATCCAATGATTTTGTTTATGCTTCAAGATATCTAAAAAATGGAGGAAGTGAAGACGATACTATAATAACTTTAATCGGAAACAAATTTTTCTCAGCGTTATGTAAAATTTTATTTCCATTAAAAATAAATGATATTTTGTATACTTATATAATGGGCACAACTCAACTTTTTAATAATCTAAACATATCCAGTAAAGATTTTAGATTTTGTGTTGAACTTCCAATTAAAATAGAAAAAAATAAATACTCCTATGTCTCAATACCATCTTATGAAAAAAAAAGAATTGCTGGAGTAAAAAAAGTAAATAATTTTAAAGATGGTTTTTTAATTTTATATAAAATAGTAAGATTATTTTTTCTGAAAAATTAATTTCGTCAATTTATAATAAATAGTTAAATATACAACTACATTGAAAAGTATTAAAGAAACCAAAATTCTAGTGTCATAATATAGTTTAAACTTAATAGTAAAAAAAAATATAACTAAGTTATAAAAAAGAATTATTAAACCAGTTTTTGTATTATTAAATTTTGATTTTTTATAAATATATTTTGAAAAAAACAAATAAATTAATTGATGTAAATGCAGTATATCTGGAGAAGAAATTTTTTTTCTACTAACAAAAAATCTTCTTACAATACTAAATAAATTTTCAAATGCTGGATACCAAAGAATCAAGGTGACAAAGTATGGTGAAATAGCTCTATTGTTATTAAACAGATCAATTAATAAAAAACCAAATAAAAAAGATAAAGTATAACTTCCACTATCACCTAATATTGATTTTCCAAAAAAATTAAATATTAAAAATATTAATAAAACAATTGAAAGAAATAAAAATATTTCTGAATAGATAATTAAATTTAAATTTTCACCTAAATAATAAATCATAACAGATATTAGAAAATAATAACCAGAAACTAATGTGTTTAATCCATCAATAAAATTTGTTCCATTTATCAAAACCATAAAACAAAATAATGAAAAAAAGATTGCAAATATTTCATTTTTTAAAAAATTATCGACTACTGTAATGTTGATACTGTTAACTGTAGTATTGGTAACAGCTATAAAACTGATTAATAATATAAATTGAATTATAAATCTTGGCAAAGGTTCGCTTAAAATATTAAAGTCAGATAAAAGACCAAGAGCTAAAATTAAAAAACTATATAAAACTAAATTATTTAAACTTTCTGGAAAAAAAAATAAAATACTAAAAAAAATAAACAGACCACCAGTAAACTTTGCATTTTTATTCTTTGTAAGCACTTTATGTTTAGATTTTATTTTATCATCATCAAAAAAATTAATTTTTTTTGCAAAAAATAAAATTATTAAAAAAATAGCAAGTTCAATAAAGACTACCGAAAGTTCCATTTTTTATATTTTTTTGTTAACTACTGTGGTTATGCCTTCTTTAAGTTTTGTAGAAGCTTTCCATCCTAATTCTTTAATTCTTGATGAGTTTAAATTTTTTTTAAGTGTTCCATCTGGAAAATTTTTATTAAAATAAATTTTACCTTTATATCTAGTAATTCCAGCGATAAGTTTTGATAACTTAGATATGGAAATGGACTCTCCGCTTCCAATATTTATAATTGGAAGTTTTTTACCACATATATTTATTAATTTTTTTTTATCTACATTTAAAACCATATAAATTGCTCTAGCTAAATCAGGGCTAAATAAAAATTCTCTAATCGGTTTTCCTGTTCCTAACAATTTAATTTGTTTTAATTTTTTTTTCTTAGCCTCTAAAAATTTACCAATCATTGCAGGAATTACATGACCACTAAATTTATCAAAATTATCATTAATTCCATAAATATTAGTGGGCATTAAGCAAACTATATCTAAATTATGATTTTCATATAAAGCTTCACATAATTTTATGCCTGCAATTTTTGCAATTGCATAAGATTGATTAGTTTTTTCTAATTTTCCTGTAAGCAAATAATCTTCCTTAATTGGATTTTTTGCAAACTTTGGGTATATGCAAGAAGTTCCTAAAAAAATTGTTCTTTTAATTTTTTTTTTTAATGCAATTTTAAGCAAATTGTTTTGTATTTCTATATTAGTAAAAAAAAAATCTTTTTGATAAGTGCTGTTAGCAAGAATACCTCCAGCTTTTGCGGCTGCCATTATCATATAGTCGATTTTTTTTTTATTAAAAAATTTTTTGACTTTATTATAATTTGTCAAATCAAGTTCCTCTCTTCCCGCAACAATTATATTTTTGTATTGATTTTCTTTTAAAATTTTTAATACTTCGCTACCAACTAACCCTTTATGGCCAGCAAGAAAAATAGAACTATTTTTATTCATGTTGATTTTGTTTTGCTTGTATTTCTTTTATGTCTGAATCAAGCATATCTTTTATCAAATCTTTAACAGAGTATTTAAATTTAAAATTTAATTTTTTAAAAGCTTTTTTAGGATCTCCTCTTAAATAATCAATATCAAGTGGTCTAAAATATTTTTTATCTATTTTTATTATAAGTTCTTTCTTTTTGCCTAAAACTAAATAAGCTCTAGTTTTTAATCCTTTACCTTGCCATACAATTTTAAATCCAAGATAATCACAACACATGTTGATAAATTGTTTCACAGTATAAGCTTTGCCAGTTGCAATCACAAAATCTTCAGGTTTTTTTTGCTGTAAAATTTTCCACTGCATTTCAACATAATCTTTTGCATGTCCCCAATCTCTTTTTGCATTAACATTTCCTAAGTACAGTATCTCTTTATAACCAAATACTTTTTTTGCAAAATACATTGTAATTTTTTTTGTAACAAAAGTTTCTCCTCTTCTTGGACTTTCATGGTTAAATAAAATTCCATTGCATGCAAACATATTATAAGCTTCTCTATAAAGTTTGGTCATTGTAAAAGAATAAAGTTTTGAAACGCCGTAAGGAGATTTTGGATTAAATTTTGATTTTTCATTAAAAGACTTACTACTATCTCTCTCACCAAATAATTCTGACGTGCTAGCTTGATAAAATTTTGTTTTTTTTAATTTTAAGAATCTGATTGCTTCCAAAATTCTTAAAGTTCCTAAACCAGTAACTTCAGATGTATACTCTGGTATTAAAAACGAATGGGCAACATGGCTTTGCGCTCCTAGATTGTATATTTCATCCGGTTTAGTTTTGTTAATTATATTAAAAATACTATTTGAATCTGAAAGATCTCCATAGTGAAGAAAAAAGTTTTTGCTTAAATGCGAATCAATGTATATGTGATCAATCCTTTGTGTATTAAATGAAGAAGATTTTCTTTTAATTCCATGTACTATATAATTTTTTTCCAAAAGAAATTCTGCTAAGTACGAACCATCTTGACCTGTAATTCCAGTTATTAAAGCAACTTTTTTCATTTATAATTTTTTAACTTGTTGATTGAAAGAATTACTACACTAATTATTGATATAATTAAATTTTTTTTTTCAATAAAGTAAAAAACTTTAAAAGCATCTGAAATTTTTTGCAATATATTTGATGATAAAGAATTATCTGTTCTGCGCCAACTTGATAAAATCTTTTTAATAGGAAGAAATTTCAAACCTCTTTTTATTAAAATTAACCATAATGCAAAATCTTCTTGAGTTTTTATTTTTGGAAATTTATTTTTTTTTAAAAATTTTTTTTTGATTATAACGGTACTTAAACCTATCTCACAATATTTCAAAAGTTTTGTGTAATTTATTTCTCTTGAAACATTTCTTGTTCCTAAAATTTTACCTTTTTTATCTATAATTCTATATGCAGTGTAGGACATGTCTGCTTTTGCTGCATTCATTAATTTTAATTGTGTATTAAGTTTTTTATTTTCCCATATATCATCCGAGTCAATAAAAGCTATGTACTTTCCTTTGGCAAATTTAATTGCGATATTTCTTGACTCAGAAACCCCATAGTTTTTTTTGTTAACTATAATTTTATATTGTTTAAATATGCCAATGTGCTTTTTTATATATTTTAGATCTGTTAAATCATCGTCATCATAAACAAATATTAGTTCATAATTTTTATAAGTTTGTTTATTAATTGTTTTAAAAGTTTTTAAAATAAAACTTTTTTTTTTATAATAAGTTATAATTATTGAAATATGAGGTTTGATCATTTTCTATAATAAAAAATATACCCTTTTTCTTTTTTTACATTAAAATCCAAATCTCTTACACAGGTAGAATGAACTGCCCAGCAAGATTTTTTGACATAATAAACCCTATGTCCATCTATATATTTTACAGCGAATTCTTTTTCTTTAACAAAAAAAAGTGGAAAATTTTTAAAATTATCTAAATATTTATTATTCATTTCATTTTTTATTCTTTGTACATTTTTAAAATTAAATATTATAAAAGAAAGCATAATTAACGTAATTATTTTTTTTTTTAATAATTTATTTTTAAAATTAATTTCATAAAATAAAAAAACGGATGGTATTGCTAAAATAAAAAAAACTAAGACATAGCCACCATATCTTAATTGTGGAAATTTAAGAAACCAAAAAATAAATAAAGAAAAAATTAATCCATAAATAATTTTAAGAAATTTATTTTCGAATAAGTAATTTTTTTTTAAAGAAATATTTTTTTTTGATAAAAAAGAATAAACTACAATTAAAATAAATATAACTACTAAAATAAAATCACTCACCTTTGTAAAAAAATAGTTATTAAACCAAAAACTTACCCAGTTTAATCCTTTTACATAATTCTCACTATTTTCAACCATGTAGTTAGGTCCTCTTCCAGCTTTAGCCCAAAGTTCATAATGATTATTTAAATAATTAACAGTATCTATATTTAAGCCCCAATCTAAATAATTACTCATGCATGTTTTGGCAATTGGAAAAATAAAGCATCCTGTGGCTGAAAAATTAGAAAGAATTATAAAAAAAAATGGAACTATAAATATGAATAAAATTTTTGGTTTCAAAAAATATTGAATTAATTCTTTTTTTTTTTGAATAAAAATAAAAATTGCAACTGGAAATAATAAATAAATTATAAAATATACCTTTGTTGTAAAAGCAAAAATAATTAAAATATTTATAAATAGAAAATCATATTTATCATTATTTAAAATAATCTTTTTTTTGTAAGAAAAAATTATAGTTTCTAAAATAACTATTGTAATTAAAATCTGTCCAAATATATCAGTGCCGTATTCCGCTAATCTGCTAAATTTGGTAAGTATCAAAATTAGAGAAATAAGGCTAATTGTTTTTATACTGTTGTTAACTTTCTTTCTAAATAAAACATTATAAATTAAATAATATATTGAAAAAACTAGTAAAAAAAAGTTTGGTATATTTATTAAAAAATATTTTATTTTTGGAAAAATAAATATTGAATTAAGTAAAAAAATCGATGATATATGTTTAAATCCATGATTTAAATTACCTAATCCAAATTGTAATTTTTGTTCAAAAAATTGAATAGTGTTAGGCAAATGATAATAGGGAAAATCTTCATTATTTTTTGCAATTAATAATCCAGATAACAATAATAAAAATATAATGCTTAAATAATAAATATTTTTCTTTGAAATTTTTTTAATATAAAAATTATAAATAAAATAAATAAAACCTAATGAAATAAAAAATATATTATGTATAAAACCGTGTGATATAAAAATATGCGTAAATGATGAAATAATTGTCAAAAAGAATAAACCTAAAATTCCAATTTTTCCTAAATTTAAATTATTAATCTTTAAATTAAAGATTGTATTAAAAATAAATCCATAACCCAGAACTGAAAAAAATGAAAAAAATAAAAATAAGTAAAAAAAGAAAATCACAAATATTAACCTATAATTTTAATTTATTTATTATTTCAAAAAAACATCTTCCAAAAAAAATTACAAAAAGATCAAAAAAATTTTGTCTATTATTAAATCTAATTCTTAATTCCATAAATAACCTATCAAAAAAACTAAGTCTGCTTGAAAACCCACCAGATCTAAAATTACCTATAACTTCTGTCCTTTTTGTAGAGGTTCCCTTTATTTTATTTTTGACTATCAATCGATAAAAAAAATCATAATCATTTGAATGCTTATATTTCAGATTATACAATCCAATTTTATCGTGAATTTTTTTTTTTACAAAAAAACCTACTGAATGAGAAGGATAAATGTTGAATTTCCATCTTATTTTATTTGGCTTAAATCCTGAAAAAACTTTATTTTTTTTTACTGTTCCAAATACAAAATCGATATTTGAATTAGAATTAAAATATTTTACGATTGTTTTTAAAGCATTTGGAAAGAAATAATCATCTGAATTTAATATTGATATTATTTTCCCTTTTGAAATTTCTATGCCTTTGTTCATTGCGTGAAAAATTCCTTTATCTGATTCGCTAATCCAAATATCAATAAACTTTTCATATTTTTTTATTATACTTAATGTTTTATCTGTTGATTGATTATCAATAATAATTATTTCAAAATTTTGATAGCTTTGTTCAAGTATACTTTGCAGACATTTCTGCAAATGTTTTTCAGAATTATAGGTAGCAACTACAATTGAAATTAATGGTCTAGAATATAAATTTTTTTTTACAATTGCCTTTGTTCTTAAACCTCCTGTATTTTTTTTTTTAGATAGAGCCATGTTAATATTTTTAAAAAAATAATTATTATTTTTTCTAATATTAAAAAAATTTATATTATTTCTATTCACTTGGTATTAAGTTTATAAACTTTATTTTTTTATTATTTTTTAATGCTTTTTTATAAATTAAATTCATATTTTTATGAAAAACCAATGGAACAAAGTAGTCATATTTAGTTTTATCTATTTTATTTAATATACGCAAATCTTTTGCCAACTGTGGATCTATAAAATTATCTATACAAAAAATTTTTTTATTATATTTTTTTTTTAAAAATTTATAAACCTTCAATGGTATAGAATTTCTACTGTCAGCCACATTTGGTTTATAACTAGCTCCAAATAAAAGAATTTTTATATTAAATCTATTTATTTTTAATAGTTTGATAATTTTTTTAATAATATATTTTTTCATACTATTATTAACTTTTCTTCCAGATAAAATTACATTTGACGGGTAATTTTTTTTTTTTGCAATATAAGCTAAATAATATGGATCTACAGGTAAGCAGTGTCCTCCTACCAAACCAGGTGAATAATTATGAAAATTCCACTTAGTTAATGCTAATTTTTTAACTTCATTAAAATTTATTTTTAGTTTTTCGCAAATCAAAAAAATTTCATTCATTAATGCAATATTTAAATCTCTTTGAATATTTTCTATAACTTTTGATGTTTCCGCTTCTTTAATAAATTTTGAAAGAATTATTTTTTTAGAAATTATGTTATAAACTGATTTTACTTTTTTTAATATTTTTTTTTTACTAGTTTCAATTGCTACTACTTTATTAATATTTTCAACTGAATGTTTTTTGTCACCAGGATTAATTCTTTCAGAACTATAACCAATAATAAAATCTTCATTATTTTTAAGTTTACTTTCTCTTTCAAGAATGGGCACACAAAAATTTTGTGTAACTGAAGGATATATTGTTGATTCAATAAAAATTATGTCGTCTTTTTTTAAATTTTTTCCAACAGTTATTAAAGCATCTTTTAAAAATTTTAAATCAGGTTCAAACTTTTTGTCTACTGGGGTTGGTACGGCAATTATAAAAAAATTAGATTTTTTTATTTTTTCTACATCATTAGTAATTACTGAACTATTTTTTAATATTAAATCCTTTTTACTAAATTCTTTATTTTTATCATGTTTTTTTAATAAAAAAGTTACTCTGTTTTTATCTGTATCAAAACCAATAGTCGAAAATTTATTTTTTAATCTTATAAAAAGAGGCAAGCCAACATAGCCAAGTCCAACAATACAAGGATAGATTTTTTTCATAAATCTTTTATTTTTTGAATAATTTATTCAACTTTAATTTCTCTTATATGATTATGTCCAAATATTGTTATATTGGATTAAATTTTTATATTAAAAATTTTTAAAACAATATATTTACAATATTAATGAGAATTTTAGTTACAGGGTGCGCTGGTTTTATAGGTTTTAATCTAAGTTTAAAATTAATTAAAACTTTTCCAAATAGCAGAATTTTTGGAATAGATAATTTTGATAAATATTACTCGCCTAAATTAAAAAAAAATAGAAAAAATGTTTTAGTTAAAAACAAAAAATTTTTTTTTAAAAAAATTGATATAAATGATCAAAAAATTCTAGAAAAATTTATTTTTAAAATAAAACCTGAAATTATTTTTAATTTAGCAGCACAAGCAGGTGTTAGATATTCGCTTATTAATCCAAGAAAATATGTGAATACCAATATAAATGGTTTTTTTAATTTATGTGAAATTGCTAAAAAAATAAATGTTAAAAAATTTTTTTACGCATCTTCTAGCTCTGTTTATGGCGACTCGACTTCATTCCCTTTAAAAGAAAGTCATTTCATTAAACCAAAGAATATTTATGGACTTTCTAAAAAAATAAATGAGGAAATGGCAGAAGCTTACTCTATTAATTCTAAAATAAAATTTATTGGTCTTAGATTTTTTACAGTTTATGGTCCATGGGGAAGACCAGACATGATGATTCAAAAGTATATATTCAATTCGTTTAATAATAAAAAATTTGAACTATACAACTACGGCAATCATACAAGAGATTTTACTTATATAGACGATGTAGCTAACATATTGGTTAAATTAATTAAAAAAAACTTTTCCAAACATGAAATTTTTAATATTTGTTCTTCAAAGCCTATACATCTTAAAGAAGTGATTAGCAAATTAAACAAATACTTAAAAAAAATTAAAATTATAAAAAAACCATTACAAAAAGCTGATATCAAAAAAACTCATGGTTCAAATAAAAAAATTAGAAAATATATTAAATATAATAATTTTTATAGTTTTGATTTTGGAATAAAAAACACTTTTAATTGGTGCCAAAATTATTTTAAAAAAAAATTATAACTGACTTAAAATATTTTCATAATCTTTTATACATTTTTTTATAGAGAACATTTTTAAATTTTTTTTTGCTATTTTTGTTTTTTTTGAAAAATTATTTTCATTTTTAAAAAAACTTAAAATTAATGAAGATAAATTTTCAACTTTACTAATATCAAATAAATTTCCATAACTTTTATTTTTTATAATATCATGAATTCCACCATGACTCTTTGAACATAAAACTGGAACATCATTTGAAATTGCTTCTACAACTGAATTTGGAAATCCTTCAAAAAAAGATGTATTTATAAATAAGTCCGACTCCGCAAAATATTGACTTGTGTTTCTTTTGAAATTTAAAAATTTTATTTTTTTTTCTAATTTTAATTTTTTAACATAAGAAATTAATTTTTTCCTTTGATCTCCATCTCCTATTATTTTTAAAATGAAATTTTTTTTTCTAATTAAATTTATTGCATCGACAAGATATAAAATATTTTTTTCTTTTGCGAGTCTTGAAACAGCTAAAAAAATTTTCTGCTTATTTTTTTTATTTTTTTTTTTTACTTTCTCGTGTAAATAAGATGGCGAAAATATTGTATGAACTTTAAAATTAACTATATTTTCTAAATCTTTAGAGCATTTTGATGAATTCGTAATTATTTTTGATGATTTTTTGTAAAGTAAAATTATTAATATTTTTATTATTTTCTTTTTAATAAAATCAAAAATACCAAAATAAATATCTAGTTCTTTGATTGCTGTTCTTTCACTTACTACTATCTTTAGATTTTCTATTTTAGAAAAAAAAATTAAGCTTAATACATTGGCATAATGAATATTTGAAATCAAAATTTTTTGATTTAATATGTTTTTTGATAAAATTTTTTTTATACTCGTTATTGCTAATAAAAGCTTAGTTTTATTAACTTCGTAGACCTTTATGTTTTTTTTAATCAATTCTTTTTTGAATTGGCATTTTCCAAGGCAAATAACGTTTTTATTATATTTTTTCTTATCTAATCCAATTACTATTCTTTTAACTGATTGACCTGCACCATATGTAAAAACAGGAAGTAAAAAAAAAATGTCTTTTTTCATTTAAAAATTAAATAAAGCATCAATATAAACTTTATCTTTAGATGAACTTATATGATGTATTCCCTTAGCATTAAAATTTTTTTCTGGAATAATTTTCTTTATATTTTTTTCCTCATATTCATCCAAGTTAAGTTTTTTAATAACATTTATATTTATGCCATATCCATATTTTTCTCTTATATTAATTTGTGATGGTCTAATCATTTGCCCTTTTTCATTGTAAAATATTTTCCCTGCGTTTCGTGCAATTCTAGAATCAATAATTACAGGATTTAACTTGTGTGGCTTTAAATTATTAAAATTAATATCCATAATTTTATAAATATATAATTCTGAATTATGGTCTAAATATTTATCACTAGATTTATTTCCAAAAAGCCATTTGTCTCCATTTTTAGCAAAAAAGATATTAATATCAGCCCAACTTTCATTTATAAAAATCTTTTTGTATAATTTCCAGTCATGAGGAAATTTTTTTGCAATCCAAATTTCAACATGTTTTTTTTTTGATGATTCAGGAATCATAAAAAAATTATTTTTTATTTTAAAAATACTTGGATAAGAAAGATGATAATTAGTATTTAAAGCATCTTTTATATTGATAATTTCTTTATTCATAATTTCACCATAGCTAATTTTTCCTTTGTTTTTTAGAATTTCAAAATTTTCAAAAAATAAATATTTTTTTTTTTTATTTTGAATAAAAAAAGGATCGGCCCAATACTCAAAAAAAGAATTTTTAAAAACATTAATTTCTTTTACTTTTAAATTTAAATATTTTTGCATTGGAATTTCACATATTTTCCATTTATTCGTAAATAATCGTAAAAAAAATAAAACTTGAAATATTTTTTTAATTATAAAAAAAGGATATTTTTTTAAAATATATATTATTAAATTAATACTTGTGGGGTCTTTATAATATTTAACTCTATTTTTATTTTTAGATTTTTTAATATTTAGTTTATTTCTTTTATAAAATAACTTTTTTAAATTTTTTAAAATAATTATAACTGATTTTTCCTTAATAAAATCTTCGTTATGTTTCCAAAAATATTTCGTACCAAATTGACCTTTATCTACTATATCACCTCCATCCAATGTATTATTTAACACTTGAAGAGTTACTCCAGTAGTTGGTTCATTATTATAAACCTCCCAAAAACCAGGTGCTAATCCTCTATAATAATCATTATCACCATGGTGCAAAGACCACGCTCCATATTTAGCGGAATTTAATATTTCTCCTTTTATAATTCTAAAATCTCTACGTAAAATTAAATCTAAATTATATTGTTGTATTTTTTTACATTCTTTTTTAGAAAATAAATCAACATATTTTTTTTTAATATAATTTACTTTAAAATGTTTTATTTTATTTAAACTATTTAATAATTTTATTTCATTTTTTTTTCTTTTTTTTTTTGTGAATTTTTTTTCAATAATTTTTATAAATTTCAATATTATTGATAATAATAAATCTCCTTTTAAAAATTTATCTTTTAATTTATATAAAAAGTTATTCTTTTCTAATTTATCAGCGCTTGAAATAATTAACTTAATTTCGCAATATTTAGAACTCAGCAAATTTTGAAATAAATTTATTTCCCAATCTTGCAAGCTCCTGCTTGTATTAAGCATTAAACCTATTTTCAATTTATGCATTTGCTTCATAACAATTTTGGCAATTGTTTAATCCAGTTAGAAATTGAACCTGCGCCCATTCCAATAACTATTTTCTTTCCATGAATATTTTGTTTAACAAATTTTCCAAGTTGATACTGATCTTTAACTAGATAAACTTTTGTTTTTGAATTGTTAGCTATTTCCTTTGCAAAATTAAAATAGCTGAAACCTAATTTTTCTTTTTCACCAGCTAAATAAACTGGACACAAAATTACACTATCAGCATTTTTAAATGAAAAACTAAATTCTTTTTTTAAATCCTTTAATCTAGAAATTCTATGAGGTTGGAAAATACAAAATATCTCTTCTTTTTGATAAACTTTTTTAACTCCTTTTAGAACTTCCTTAATTTCAGTTGGATGATGAGCATAATCGTCAAAAAAAGGTATTTCTCTATATGTAAATATTTTATTAAATCTTCTTTGCACACCCTTAAATTCCTTAAGACCTTGCTTTATAATTTCTTTAGAAATTCCTATAGTAGTTGAAACAGCTGCTGCAGCTGTTGCATTTCTAATATTGTGCAAACCAAGAAGTGGAATTTTAATATTACGAATAATTGTTTTTGCTTTTCCTGGCAATTTAATTTCAATATCAAATTTAGAATATTCTTTTAGTTGTTTAATTTTTTTAATTAAAAATTGTGATTTTAAATTTGTTCCATAGGTATAAAAATTTTTAACTTTAATTTTTTTAATAATTTCATTATTGTTTTTGTCATCTATACAAACAAATGATTTTCCAAAAGATGGCACTTTTTTAATAAATTCTACAAATAATTTTTTTAAGTTTTCCATTGATTTATAAAAATCCATGTGTTCTCTATCAATATTTGTTATTATAGAATAAGTAGGTGGAACTTTAATAAAACTTCCATCAGACTCATCGGACTCCAAAATACACCAATTGCTTTTTCCTAATTTAGCAGAATGATTAAAAGAATTTAATACACCACCATTGATAATTGTTGGATCAAGTTTTGCTTTTGAAAAAATACTTTCAATAATAGAGGTTGTGGTTGTTTTCCCATGAGATCCTGAAATTACAATATTTTTTGTCAATGAAACAATATGTGCCAGCATGTCTCCTCTTTTATAAACCGGAAGTTGTTTTTTTTTTGCTGCTAATATTTCTGGATTGTTGTTTTTAATAGCTGAAGAAATTACTAAAATTGTTGCTTTTTTAATATTTTTTTTATTATGCCCAATAATTATTTTAATATTATTTTTTTTTAATCTTTCAGTATTTTTGTTTGAAAAAATATCGCTGCCTTGAACTTTGAAACCCATAC
>Ga0163108_10002255_pt1 | contig 14021 bp, 11 predicted proteins | sample Fk1155metaG_FD_109644 | JGI IMG/M metagenome (GOLD analysis project Ga0163108, IMG submission 109644) | Marine microbial communities from the Central Pacific Ocean - Fk160115 155m metaG | ecosystem: Environmental > Aquatic > Marine > Oceanic > Photic zone | place: The Central Pacific Ocean...
GATCTACAGCACCGGAAGTGCAGCAAGTGCCTTAAGTAACATCTCGACAGCCATTCAGAGCCTGGCCGATATGCGAGCCAAGGCCGGCGCAAATATCCAACGGTTGAACATGACCGAGCAGCAGTTGTCAATTTCGTCGGAAAACATCTCGGCAGCTAGCAGCCGGATAAAGGATGTGGATGTGGCACTAGAGAGCACCAACTTCGCCCGTTACAACATTCTGGTGCAAACAGGTACCGCCATGTTAGCTCAGGCCAACATGCTGCCGCAATCGGCGTTGCGACTACTTGGGTAACTGCTACTGATACAGTAGGCACTTCATTCATGGCAGGGCGGCTTTGGGGCTGCCCTGTTTTTTTGGTTTGATAGGTGTGTTTTTGAGAAGCCTACCCAAGCCAGCGAGGTTTTCGCTTAGGGCAACCGCTGTGTCTGTGTCACTGCGGTGATCGAGAATTCCGATTGGGTTTTTATAACATGATTGGCGGATAGTATTAATTATTGCCACTTCATGTTCCCCTTGGCCAATTGGAAGTACCTTAGGATTAGCTCTTTCGTTCATCCCGTTGAGGTTAATGCAAAGCAGATAAGGCAGCATTAGTTTCAGTGATTTCTCAAAATCCATAATATGCTTATGGGCGTGGTGCAGGTTGTAAACAATGCCCACGTGCTTGACTCTGTGATTTGTCTGGAGGTAATTGCAGACAGCCACTAGGTTGGCAGGTTCACCTCCCCAGCCACCGTGATTGTAGAGGCCTAGCGCACAGCCTAGTTCTCTGGTTCGATTCACCAATGGCAGTATGGCGGTGGCAGTTGCTTTAACACGCGCCTTCTGTGTTGTGGCAATCGGATCCCTTAAGGTTTGCCAAATTTGAGGCTGTATTCGGTGTTTTTGAAATAACCTGAAGGCGTCCTCATGCTCACCCCAGAATGCGAAGAATTCCAACCCGTGTTTTTTGTACTGCAGAATCTCCTCTTCAAAATCCTTCACATGTTTCTCTCTCCAATCGTAAGCCACCCGCTTGATACCGAGTCGAACCAGCATCTTGGCTCGCTCTGCCGGCCCGCGCTGTTTTGCGTCAAATGGAACAATACACCACGCGATGAGTTGATCCTTATCAAAATTACCAGCGTGTAAGCTGGACAGTAACATCGAGGAAATACAAATGGTAACTGCGAGTTGCCTCATCGGTTCATTATGCTTTCAATCTCCTCGGCCTCGATCGGGAATTTGGACATGAGGTTGATTGGGCCTTTCTCGGTCACGACAATATCGTCCTCAAGTCGAATGCCGAATCCTTCATCAGGGAGGTAGATGCCGGGCTCCACGGTGAGCACGGTGCCAGAGGAGAAAGGAGTATTCATATTGCCGACGTCATGAACATCAAGTCCAAGAGGGTGACCAAGGCCATGCATGAAATACTTCCGGCAGGCTGGGTTTTCAGGGTCTTGTTTCTTCACTTGTTCCGGCTTGAGCAGATCAAGCTTGAGCAGTTCCTCGTTCATATGTGATTGGGACTCCTTCGTCCAATCCCTGTGTAGTTTGCCGACCGTGGCTCGGGTAATACTCTCTCGCAATACCCTTAAGACGGCATTGTAAATCTGCTTTTGGCGGCGACTGAATTTTCCACTCACCGGAATAGTGCGAGTCATGTCTGCGTTGTAGTTGGCGTAACTGGCCCCTACATCCATCAGCAGTAACTGGCCTTTTTGGCAAATCTGATCGTTTTGCAGATAGTGTAGAATACAGTTGTTCTTTCCCGCAGCGATGATCGGCGTGTAGGCGAACCGGCCCCGCCGGCGGATGAACTCGCGCGCCCACTCGGCCTCCACTTCATGCTCCGTTACGCCGGGTTTCACAAAGCGTAGCATTCGGCGGAATCCTTTCGCCGTGATATCCACCGCTGCTTTAATCAGTTCCAGTTCGATATCCGACTTGCTCATGCGCAACCGGTGTAGCAACGGCGCGAGACGGCGATACGAGTGCAGTGGGAAATCGCGTTTGCTCTTGCGAATGAATCGATCATCGCGAGTCTCGACCTTCACCGAGGCGCGCTTGTACTCGTTGGTGTTAAAGTAAGCCGATTCGGCATCGCACATCAACAAACGAAACATCACCGGAAACTCCGACAACCACTGGACATTTTTGACGCCAGAAATTTTACGGGCATCCGCCTTGCTGTGCTTGTAGCCCTCCCAGATTTTCAAGTGATCAGTAGGTTCTCGTACGAACAAAATCTCGCGATGCTTCTCCTCTGCTGCATCGGGGAAAAGTAGTAACACGCTCTCCTCCTGCTCGATGCCGCTGAGGTAAAACAAGTCGGCGTTCGGTTGCATGGGGAGTGTGCCGTCTGCGTTGGTGGGAAGCACATCGTTCGCATTCAGTACCGCAAGCGAATTTGGCGCCATCTGCTCGGCAATTCGTTGGCGGTTTTGGAGAAAGAGTTTGGGTTTTATTGGCTTGTGTCGCATATTCTCTCGTGAGGGCAGAGTGGGCGAAGGCTAGCTAGTCGGCAATGGTTTATTCCGATCGGCCAAAAGACTCAAGATACTGTTCGACGATCTTCTTGAGAGGTGGAGGTTCGGGCAGGCCAAGCGCCACGGCTCGTTTGCCATCCACTGCCGTCGGCCAACTGTCGACGATGGTCTGGATCCGAGGGTCGAAGGCATCTTCCATTTGCCCAAGCGACAGGTTTTTCTCTACGGCCAATTCGTTCAAAGCATTCCTGGCCATCACTGGAGTGACTTGGTGCGCAGGCAGGCCGTAGGTCCGATCGTCGCCTAGGCGTTCCTCCGCCAGTTCGTGCAATATAATGAACGACTCAACGACGGTACGGAAGCCAGTCATTGGGTGTGGTTGGTTGCGATGTACTGGTAGGTTGCATGTCTCGCTGTTGAGAGGTTCACGGAACATACCGCTGGCCCAACTGGAGGCGGCGGCGTTAGGTTTTCCAGGGCGGATGATCACGGTGGGCAGACGCGCCGATCGTCCGTCAAAGTAACCCTTGCGCGTGTGGTCGTTAAGCATCAGTTCGCACATGACCTTGGTCATGCCGTAGGTGGTCTGCGGCGTTTGCTTGGCCAAATCGCTTACCGGTGTAGCCATCGCTGCTCCACCGAAAGAGGCGATGCTGCTGGCGAAGACCACGCGCGGCCTGCCTCTCGATGCACGTGCAGCCTCGAAAACATTCCTCCCGCCATCGAGATTCACCCGCAGGGCATCGTCGTAGCGCTCCTCGCATTCACCGCTCACCATAGAGGCGAGATGAAAGATGCAAAAATTTTTGCTGCCGACGATCAGCGGGGCGATCATGTCGAGTTCGCTGATATCGCCGACGATTTGCTGAGCCCGTGGGTCGTTCTGCGGCATGGGAAAGTGAGCATCGATCAGCACCATTTCCTCGATAGGCTCCTGGTTGCCGGATGAGCCGGTCAGTTCGCCGCGGTCGAGCAGCGTCGTGGCAAGTTGCGAACCAAGAAAACCGCCGCCGCCTGTGATGATGACTTTCATGTCAGTCGCTGGTGATGTTGTTAACCTCCTCCAAATGGGTGAGCAGGCCACTGTGATCCATATCGCCCTTGCCGCTTTGCACCATGGCATCGAAGAGGTTGTGCAAAAGCTTGGTGATGGGTAGATCGAGTTCAAGGCGGTCGGCTGCGAATAGGGCGTTGCGAAGATCCTTCAGCTGAAACTTGGCTGGGCCGCCAGGCTCGAAGTCCCGCTCCACCATTCGTTGTCCGTGCTCGGTGAGGATGCGGCTGGAGGCAAAGCCGCCCTGCAAAGCCGCACGCACCTGAGCGCGGTTGGCTCCACCGCCTCCGGCGAGAATGAGCGCCTCGCTGACCGCGCCGATGGTAATGGCGACGATCACTTGGTTGGCCAGCTTGGCCAATTGACCGCATCCATTTGGGCCGACGTGTGTGGCACGGCCCATCGGTTTAAATATCGGCTTCATCGCTTCGAATGTTACAGCATCGCCGCCCACCATGATGGCAAGTTTTCCAGCTGCTGCGCCTTTAGTACCGCCAGAGACCGGTGCATCGAGATAAGCAACTCCTTGGTCAGCGTGCAGTTTGGCATGATCGATCGCTTCATCAGCACCTATCGAACCCATATCGACGTGGGTGGCGCCTTCTGAGATGCTGTTCGCGACGCCTTGTTCGAACATCAAATCCGATACTGCTTTTCCGTCGGAGAGCATGGTTATGATCACGTTCGCATCTGTAACGGCTTCATGTGGTGAACCGGCAATCGTGGCACCGTTCTTGGCCAAGCAATTGGTTTTCTCCGGGCTGCGATTCCAAACCGTCATCTTTAACCCAGTTTTAAGCATGTTGAAGCACATGGGTTCCCCCATCAGGCCAGTGCCGAGAAATGTAATTTTTGAAAAACTCATCGAGAGTTGAATGTAGCTGATTAGTGCTTGTTTCTTGTAATTAGTTTTGCACTTAAATTGGCTATTGTGCGGGATTGTAGTCTGGATTGGGCAGTGGCATTTTGGCGTTCATCTTCTTCTGCCAATCCTTTAGTTTGCTCCGAAGTTCCTCGGCTTTCTTTGGGTTAGACCTGGCCAAGTTGTGGCGTTCGCTGGGGTCCTTGGCAAGGTTGTAGAGTTCGAAGTTTTTGTAGTGGTAAAATTCGATTAGTTTCCAGTTGCCGTCGAGGATGGAGGCGCCCGGTTTCCATGCGGAGCCGTGGTAGTGCGGATAGTGCCAGTAGAAGGTTCGCATACCGGAGTCGTTGCCTTTTAGTTGGGGCATGAGACTTTGGCCGTCGATATGTCGCTTGGGCTGGAGCGGGAGGTCGGCCAGATCGAGCATGGTCGGGAAGAAATCCATACTCACCATTGGCTTGTGTGATACGCTGCCGGGTAAAGTGACGCCGGGGGCGCGGATGATCGTCGGTTCGCGCACGCCTCCTTCGTATAGCCAGCCTTTGCCGGCTCGGAGCGGTAGGTTGCAACCCGGCCCGGACCGTCCTCGATGGAGGGTGCTGAGTCCTCCGTTATCGCTAAAAAACATGACGACTGTGCTCTCGTCGAGCTTAAGTTCGGTCAACTTGGCCAAGAGGTCACCGATGCTGTCATCCACGGCGGCCACCATCGAGGCAAGGGCCGGGTTGTCCTGTCGCAGGCGGTTTGTACCCTCGTGCTCAACTTCGGTCGGCGTTTTGCCCTCGAAGGTCTTGGCCGCCCTGTCCTTATAGTGGTTGATGTGTTTCTTGTATGATTGGATTGGAGTGTGGATGTTGTAGTAGGAGAGGTAGAGCAGGAAAGGCTTTGTTTGGTCGCGTTTTTCCAGGAATTTGACAGACTCCTCGGTCAGGCGTTCGGTTAGGTGTTCCCCCTTGCGCTTAGCCTTCAGAACGGGGTTGTTCCACGGTGCGTAGTAGCCGCCCGGAGGTGAGCCTCGGTGATGACCGCCAATGTTGATGTCGAAGCCCTGATCTGTCGGCCATTGCCCCTCGTTGCCCAAATGCCATTTGCCGGCGAAGAATGTCTGGTAGCCGTGTTCCTTTAGCGCCTCGGCAATGGTGACTTCCTCTAGTGGAAGATGGCTGCGGTCCTCGGGATGGAGCAGGGGATTCGTTGCACGGTTGGGTTGGCCGGGAATCCAGTCGGTGATATCGACTCGGACCGGATGGCGGCCAGTCATGATGCTGGCACGTGTTGGGCTGCAGACGGAGCCGGCGGCGTAGCCCTGTGTGAAGAGGATGCCGCTCCTGGCCAAACGGTCAATGTTGGGTGTATCGTGAAACGTGCTGCCGTTAACCCCGATGTCCGCCCAACCCATGTCGTCCACGAGAAAAAACAGGAAGTTGGTCTGCTTGGCTGCGTCAAGCGCCGGCGCTGTTGTGATAAAAACGCAGAGGGCGCAGAGGGCACAGAGGCACAGAGGTATGCGGCGTTTTGTTGTTTTCAATGTTTGAAATCTTTTGTGGGTTTGTTGAATTGCTTTAAAGCTTCGGGGCTTTCCAAACGGGGATGCCGCCCTTTTTCATCTGCTCTGCGTACCGTACGTGGAAGGGACGGGTGGGGGACATCGGTACATCCTCGTTCACCATCAGCGGCCGGGCTTCTTTCCAGAATTCATTGTAAGCAGCTCGCATTTTCTCGGCCGTGTCGGGGTGCTGGTTGATGATATTCATCCGCTGGCCAGGATCTTTCAATATGTCGAAGAGCGTATCCTTGGGCGAGACCCCCTGCTGGCGTTGTCGTTCAGAAACACTGATTGCAGTACCGCCTCCAACAAAGCGATAGCGCTGGTTGCGTACAGCGTAGTTTTTCCATTGAAATTCGTTTGGATTAGTGCCGGTCTTCCAGCGGCCCTTGTGAGTAAATAGATACCGATCATCGGGCAGCGTCTTTTTCTCGCCGGTAAGCAGCGGCAGGAAACTGCGGCCTTCGACTTGTTTTTTTGGCAACGTCCTAATACCAGCGATGGCAGCAAAAGTGGGTAGAACGTCGATGTGCGCACTGAGGGCGTCAAGGTCGCGTCCTGCCTTCCATTGGCCGTCCCATCGCACAAAAAAAGGCACGCGAACTCCGCCTTCATCGGCACTGCCCTTCATTCCCTTCATGCCGGCGTTGAAAAAGGGGTAGCCCTTCGCCACGGGTTGACCCGGCCGGCCGGAGCCGCCGCCGGTCATGCCGTTGTCGCTCATGAAAATTACGATCGTATCCTTATATAGATTCCACTCGGCCAATTTGCTCATCAGGCGCCCCATGTTTTCGTCGATATTTTCTATCATGCCGTAAAAGCCCGCCTGCTTGCTGGCGAAGCCGAGGTCGGTGAAGTGACTGGTGTTCTTGGGCGGCGCGATGAATGGCCCGTGCGGCGCATTAGTGGTGATGTACGCGAAGAATGGTGCATCGCCATTCTTCTTCTCCTTGATCCAACCCAGTGCAGCAGTGAAAAACAAGTCTGTGCAGAAGCCCTTAGTTTTTACGAATGAACCATTGTGTCGGATGACCGGGTCAAAATACATGTTCCCCGGCGCATCAGCGCAACTGCAGTTATAGGCTTGGCCAATCCCACCGGCGCCGTGGATGAAAGTCTCGTCAAACCCGCGCTTGTGCGGCTGGTACGGCTCCTCGTCTCCGAGGTGCCATTTACCAAAAATACCACTGGTATAACCAGCCTGCTTCAACACTTGCGGCAGAATTGTGGCATTCAGCGTCATGCGTTCACGTTCGAGGATGGTATGCGTCACGCCGTTTTTCATCGGGTGGCGGCCGGTCATCAGGGCACTGCGGGTCGGGGCGCACGTCGGACTGACCATGAACCGCGTGAATCGCGTGCTGGTGTCGTACAGTTTGTTTAAGTTGGGCGTGCGGATCCATGGATGTCCGTGTCGTCCGATTGGTCCGTAGCCTTGGTCGTCTGTGATGACGAGAATGATATTAGGAGTCTTGGGCTGCGTCTGCGCTTGGCTCAGGAATCCACCAAGCGAACAGAGAAGCACGGATACGGTTCGGAGTGCAGAATGCATGGGCTGTCAATAAACCAAGTGGCGTATCTTGCCAACAGGGGATTTGCCAAAGCCTTACTTTTCCGATTGCAAGTGCTTGGTTAGGGTATAGGTTTTTTTCATGTCCGATTTTTCAAATGATTGTTGTTTGTCGCCGGAGCGGTTTTGTTTCTGGTCGTTTTTGGTGTCGTTTGGGATTCTACTGCTTTGGTTTCTGTCGATCGTTTTCGCGTCGGATTTGGTAATCGATATTCATGCCAATTTTTTTGGCATCAAAAAGGCTAATCTTGAGCAATTTGCCTACGATTGGAAGATGATCCATTACATTTTGATGGGGTCATTTAAGTTAGCCGTGACCTTGCTGTTTTTTATCCCGTGGGTTGTGCTGCGGTTTCTGCGTTCTCCGAAGGCGAGTGCCTAGTCAAACTCGACGGCGGCGTACGAGGCGTGACAGCCAGTGGTTCAGTCGGCCGGCGAGCGAGCGCTGGCAGATGAATGCATCCATCAACTCGCGGCTGCCGGAGGAGAACTTCTGCTTGTACTCGTGGCCACCCTGCATGAAGTCGAATTCGGTGCAACCCTCGTTCGTCGCCCGCTCAATGTTGTGCAGCATGAGTTGCCTGCCGGGGGCGTACTTGTGGAAGTCCGGCAGGTAGGCGATGTGAAAAAAACCGTAGCTGCTTCCGCACCGGATGGCGATCTCGAACGCAATGGCCATTTGGTTGACGCGCAGCGAGGTGATCTCTGCTTGACCTAGTGCCATTAATTCGGGCAGCAGTTCGTTGAAGAAATCGCCAGACCCGGCTTTAGTGAGGTGCCCCAATTGTTCCCGGCCCTTCCAACTTATTTTCTCGATCGAGCGCATCTCAACATCGAACTGTAGCAAGTCGTCCGGCGTGCGGTAGGTGACGTGTTCAACAGGGCCAAGCTGCTCGAGCAAACGCAGCCGCCGTCGACAGTCCCGGTGAGTTTTGCTCCCAACCACGTTTATAAGATAGCCGTTGAATCCGGTTTGGGCAACGAGGTCAATGAAGTAGTTGGGCGCGCGGTGGTGGATGCCGGTCAGGTTGGGAAATCGTTGCAGTGCAGGCTCGAGATGTCTACGAACCAAGCGCTCGTTGAGCAGCGGAATCCAGATAAACCTGTATTCACCGAGCAGTTGGCCAAGGGCTTCGAAAACCGTCCGGAGTAGCGACTCGTCGGGTCGTATGACAAGGGGTTCGAGGCAGTCTGCAATGTCGGAAAGGCCGACCCAAAGGCCCCGCCCGCCGATCGCCGGGTATTCGAAAAAAGGCCAGCTGGCGACAAGACGGTTGTCATCGTCACGCACGATGAGTGTCACGGGGAACACCCGCCCACCACGGTGGTTGAGCCAGGTGAACACCCACTCGGCCGAGAAAAAGGGGTTTGGTGACTCGGCCTGATTGAACAGTTCACGCCACTCTCCCTCTAACTCCTCAAGAGGGTTGAAACCGTGCAGGACTTGTGCGGTGTACCGCATGGTCTGGTTGCTTGGTTAGGAACCAGATTATTTCGACTTGCTGAGGATGCGGTCGATCAGGCGGTTCGCGTAGTTTCGCATTCGTGAACTGGCCCTTGGATCGGTACGCGCCAGTTTGCCGAGGGCCTTCCGGTGTGGTGCGGTGTATTCACTGATGACGTCAAGCGCGTTGAGGGCGAGCATCGAGATAGAAATGCCATTTTTTGCCGGATCGGCGTACTGCATCAATACTTCGGCAGCTCGTTCGCCTTCGCCCTTGTTGCCGTAACGGCCAAGAGCTTCGGCGGCGATGATGCGAACGCTTGGTGACTCGTCACTGAGCGCGGAGTTCAGCGCCGCACGCCCCTTGCGGACGCCGCTTTTACCGCGAATGAGGTAGCCCATTGCAGCCCAGTAACGTACAGCGCTGTCGCCGCTTTCTGTGAGTTCGGCTAGTTTTTCAGTCGTCTTTTTGCCCTTGCGCGAGGCGGTGTTGGCGGCTTGGTACACTGCATCAAAATCGTAGCGGTTGTTGTCGTGACCCATCTCATACGGAGAACCTTTTCCAGCGCGAGAATGAATCTCAGCTTCCGGAAGGAACCCAATATCGCGCACATCTTTGGCCCAGTTGCGGTGCGCTTTGCGCAGATGCTTGATAGTAGCCAAGTGATCCTTTGACTTGGCGAGGTTGTGGGTTTCATCAGGATCAGTCTTGAGATCATACAATTCCTCCGGCGCTTTGGTTTGCCAAAAAATCGACTGTGAGGGGTTGAGTTTACCTGCGTGGTAGAGGTCGTGCCAAACACGCGTTGTGGGAGTTTGGAACATGTAGTCGAGGTATTGCCCGTACGGCTTGTGCGGCATGTAGTTGCGTATGTAAACGAACCGTCCGTCGAACACCGTGCGCACCATGTCATATCGCTCATCCATCCGGCCGCGAAAACCAAAACTGAATTTTTGAGCCGGAGCCGTATGCTTCCCCATGAACGCATGGCCTTGCATATGGGAGGGTGCTTTTGCACCTGCGATGCTGAGCAGGGTGGGGGCGAGGTCGATGAATCCAACGAGCCGATCCGTACTGCCGCCTGTTGTGTACTCTGGGGGAGCGAGGTACTTGAACTTCTCTGGCACGTGAATAATCAGTGGAACGTTCAGTCCAGAAAAGTAGGGCCATCGTTTGCTTCGTGGCATGCCAGAGCCGTGGTCGCCGTAGTAGAAAACAATAGTGTCATCGGCCAATCCGGCTTCTTCGAGTTGCTTGAGGTTATTGCCGACGAGCTTGTCCATCATCGTGATGCGGTCGTGGTACTGCGCCCAGTCCTTGCGCACCTCCGGTGTGTCCGGGTGATAGGATGGGATGCGAACCTTGGCCGGGTCGTGGATGCGATTTGCCGGATTGATCTTATTTCGAATCTGGCTCTCATGGCTGATCGTGTGGTTGAAGATGGCAAAAAAAGGCTTGCCGTTGGGTCGGTTTTTCCAGTGCGCCTTTCGGCCGCTCTCGTCCCAGACTTGGCCAACTTTCTCGAGGTTGTAATCTTCTTTCGCATTATTGGTGCAGTAGTAGCCGAGTTCGCGCAGGTAAACGGGGTACATTTTGATGTCGGCAGGTAGGCGGGTCATGCTGCGCATGTGTTCGGCGCCGGTGGCGGGCGGGTAAATGCCGGAAATGATCGTGGTGCGAGCCGGGGCGCAGACCGGTGCGGTGGAACTGGCTAGGGTGTAGCGCAGGCTGCGCTTGGCCAAGCTGTCAAGGTGCGGTGTAAGCGCATATGAGTCACCGTAACAGCCAAGGTGCGGCCCGTTGTCTTCGCTCGTGATCCAGAGGATATTGGGCAGTACCTGATCCGCTCGCGCCTCATCAAGCCAGCACGAGACCAAGGCGACGAAGCAAAAGGAATACCGAGTGATTTTGAAGAAGACTGACATCGGCGGAATTAAACCACTAACGCCTATCTGAGGCAATCGCACAGTGTAGTCGGGCAAGCATTGTGCGTGTTGCAATGTTCTGAATAGCTCGCTAGCTTTGGCCGTACCATAGCGACGATGCAACATCACGGGCCAAGGTTGAGCGATCATTTTTTTACGCGGCGCGAGTTTCTCTCCCGTTGCGGTATAGGCATGGGGGGCTTGGCTCTTGGGTCGATGCTGCCCAATGCTGCCCGCTCGGCAGTGTCATCGACGCTTTCGGTGAAGCAGTCGCACTACATGCCTAAGGCCAAGCGGGTGATCCATATTTTTCTTAACGGTGGTCCTTCGCACGTCGATACGTTCGACCCAAAGCCGTCGCTGCAAAAATATGCAGGGAAACTTCTCCCGATGAACAATTTGCGGACAGAGCGTAAAACAGGGGCAGCGTTTCCGAGTCCCTACAAATTCAGCCAGCACGGCCAATGCGGCACGGAAGTCAGCGAGATTTTCCCACACACGGCGGAGTGCATCGACGACATTGCAGTGATTCGCTCGATGCATGCTGACGTCCCCAACCACGAACCGTCGCTCATGTTGATGAATTGCGGCGAGGCAAGGCTCATCCGTCCAAGTGTGGGCTCATGGGTGACGTACGGGCTCGGCAGCGAAAATCAGAACCTGCCCGGTTTCGTTGTCATGTGTCCTGGAGGTTACCCAATTCAGGAGTCACAAAACTGGCAGTCCGGTTTTCTCCCCGGCATTTACCAGGGCACACACATCGACACGCGGCACACCTCTGTTGAGAAACTCATTGAGCACATCAAGAATCGCGGGCTTTCGCTCAGCGAGCAGCGGCGGCAGCTTGATTTCATACAGTCACTCAATCGCCGCCATGCCAACAAGCGTCAGAAGGACGCACAACTCGAGGCGAGGATTCAGTCGTTTGAACTCGCGTACCGGATGCAGATGCAGGCGAGCGACGCGTTTGATGTTAACCGCGAGCCGAAGCATATCCGCGAGTTGTACGGCAAGGGGACACAGGCGCGGCAGTTGCTTATCGCGCGGCGCTTGGTCGAGCGTGGCGTGCGGTTTGTGCAGGTGTGGCATGGTTCCGGCCAACCATGGGACAATCACGATGACATCGAGGTGAACCACCGGAACCTGGCCAACCAGTGCGACCAAGGAATCGGTGCGCTGCTAAAAGATCTTAAGCAACGCGGGATGCTCGACGAGACGCTTGTGCTGTTTGGTGGTGAGTTCGGCCGGACGCCGACAGTCGAGTTGCCTACGCCCGGTTCCAACGCGGGCAAGATCAACGGTCGCGATCACAATCACCACGGTTTCACGATGTGGATGGCCGGAGGCGGGGCCAAGGGAGGGAGTGTGTACGGCGCAACGGATGAGTTTGGTTTTCGGGCAGAAGTGGACCGGATGCATGTGCACGACCTGCACGCCACGATGTTGGCGATGCTGGGCTTCAATCACGAGAAATTTACTTACCGCCAATCGGGCTTAGATTTTCGCCTGACCGGAGTCGCGGGCAAGGTCGTCCACGACTTGATTGCTTAACCCCACAGTTGGCGGTCCAGCGTCCGGTACTGGAGAGTCTCGGAGAGGTGCTCTGAGTTGATGTCGTTCGCATTGGCAAGATCGGCGATGGTCCGGCTGACTTTCAAAATCCGGTCGTACGCACGCGCGCTCAGGTTCAATTCATTCATGGCCATTCGCAGCAGGTTCTTGGGCTCGTCGGCGAGTTTGCAATATTGATTGATGTCGCGGGACTGCATGCGTGCGTTGCACGTGACGCTGGTGTCGCAAAAGCGCTGTCCCTGACGCTCGCGCGCAGCTGCCACTCGTTCGCGGATGCTGGCCGACGGTTCCCCATCGCGCTTGGCCGTGATTTCCTGAAACTTCAACTGTGGTACCTCGACGTGCAGGTCGATCCGGTCGAGCAACGGGCCGCTGATCCGGCCGAGGTAATTTTGAATCTCTCGCGGCGTACTGCTCGATTCGCCAGGCATTTTGCCGTCGGGTGTGGGGTTCATCGCCGCGATGAGCATGAACGCCGACGGGAACGTCATCGAACCGGCGGCTCGCGAGATGGTCACGCTGCCTTCCTCGAGCGGTTGGCGCATAGTTTCGAGCACGTTGCGCTTAAATTCCGGCAACTCGTCGAGAAACAATACGCCGTTGTGCGCTAACGAGATTTCGCCGGGAGTGGGGTTGATGTTGCCGCCGAGAAGGCCGGCATCGCTAACGGTGTGGTGCGGCGCTCGAAAGGGTCGCTGCGTGATGAGCGCCTGGCCGGGTTGCAACTGGCCAACGATGCTGTGGACGCGGGTGACCTCGAGCGCTTCCTCAAGAGTGAGTGGCGGGAGGATGCCAGGGAGCCGCTTGGCAAGCATTGATTTCCCAGTGCCGGGCGGCCCAATCATCAGGATGTTGTGGCCACCAGCAGCGGCTATCTCGAGGGCGCGCTTGGCCGATTCCTGTCCTTTCACATCGCCGAAGTCCGGCCCGTCAATGTCCTGCAAGGCAAACAGGTTGGGCAAGTCAACTGACTTGGGTTCGATTGTCTGACGGCCCTCGAGAAATGCGGCGGCTTCGCGCAGATTCGAGATGGGGAAAACGTTCAAACCGTCGACGACGGCTGCCTCAGCGGCGTTGTCTCTTGGCACCATGATGCCTTTCATACCGATCGCGCGTGCCTTGAGGGCGATCGGAAGTACGCCTTTAACTCGCCGCACGGCACCCGTCAGCGCGAGTTCGCCGACCATCATGATGTGCTCGAGTTGGTTCGACTCAAGTTGCTCGCTGGCAGCGAGCATGCCGATTCCGATGGAGAGGTCGAAGATTGGCCCTTCCTTGCGGATATCCGCTGGGGCGAGGTTGATGGTGATGCGGCCCAGCGGCATCTTGAAGCCGGAGTTGGTGAGGGAGGTGGTAACGCGGTCGCGTGACTCGCGTACGGCGGCGTCCGGAAGTCCGACGATGACGACAAGTGTTTCGCCGTAGCCGTCGTTGACCTCAACTTCGACGGCATGGGCGGTGATTCCCTGTACAGCGGCGCAATGAACCTTGGCTAACATGACTTGGGCCTACTCCGGTTTGGTTTTGCGGGCGACGCGCTTAGCGAATCGGGCCTTGTCGATCACATTCAAC
>Ga0163108_10002258_pt1 | contig 14007 bp, 11 predicted proteins | sample Fk1155metaG_FD_109644 | JGI IMG/M metagenome (GOLD analysis project Ga0163108, IMG submission 109644) | Marine microbial communities from the Central Pacific Ocean - Fk160115 155m metaG | ecosystem: Environmental > Aquatic > Marine > Oceanic > Photic zone | place: The Central Pacific Ocean...
GATGAAGGTTTTAGGTTTTGGGTAGCCAATCAAGTAGAAAAGGGAGCGAAATTGATTCTTGCTCAACACGGAGGTGGATACGGATTATTTAGTTCATTTTCAGAAAAACATGAGCTAGAAATATGTGATAAATTTTTTAGTTGGGGATGGGGTGATGAACAACCAAAGGTCTTACCTATGGCTAGCGCGCAATTGCAGAGCACTAGATACAATATAAGATCAGACCCTAGTGGAGAAATTCTTTTGGTTAATTCCTCGGGGGCACTTTTTTTAATACGTTTTGACCATGTTGTTACAGGGGTGTCTGGTCTAAACCATTTTTTACAACAAAAACGTTTTCTAAATTTTGTTTGCCCAGAAGTATACAAATTATTACTGATGCGCCTTTACTCAATCGATTATGGTTGGAACGAAAAAAAGCGACTGGAGGATATATATCCTTCCTTGAAACTTTATAGAGGAAAGGATTCTATGCTTCAGCAACTTCGAGGAAGTAGATTATGCATCCATGATTATTTTGGGACAACGTGGCTAGAAACATTGTCTATGAACTTCCCAACAGTTGTTTTTTGGGATTCGAATAAAGTACAGACGCTCGTGTCTGTCCAACCGTACCTTGATGATTTGCGCCGCGTAAAAATATTGCACGATACTCCCGAATCAGCAGCAGAGTTTATTAACGAAATATATGAAGATCCGTTGTTGTGGTGGATGTCCTCGGAACTTCAGCAGGCGAAGGAAAAATTTTGCCATTTATTTGCAAGAACAAGTGAAAATTGGCTGGAAGAATGGAAGGAAGAACTCTTAAAAATAGCTAAAATTTAGACTTTTATTAAACCAATCTATAATTATTTGAATATGGTTTTTTTTATTTCAACTGTTCTTCAATGCTATCCGAATTTTATTAATTAGAAAATAAACTTGCTGGCCAATTATCCTTCCTAAAGGATACAAATGGATTGCTTGCGGTGAAGGCTAAGTTTGAAGCTGAATGGGCCTCATTTGGTGATCTTATAAAATTAAGGGTTTTGAGAGCCCGAAAGAATGTTCCCCGGATGTCTAAAAATTGGTGGAGTAGAAGACTCGTCGTGATATTAAAGATGCTATGCAGTTGGGAGTTAATGGCCTAATATACCTCATGCTCGAAAGCCATTAATTATTTGGTAAGCTTTGGGTGTATGCTTGAAACAACAACGCAAATTTTAAATAAAACTAAATTAAGAAAACTTATAAGAAATAAAAAGGCTTTGTAGCGATCTTTGGTGAGACTTTTTGTTTGCCTGAAATGAGAAAGCCAAAAGATATCTAGTAAGTGTTTGGGATTTCGAAGCATTTCGAGTTGGTCGTGTGGTGGAACTCCTAGGACTTTTTGGGTTTTCGGGTTACATTAAAGCATAAAAAGTTGTTTCGAAAGATCAAGATAGCCATGTCACCATCTGCTCCAATCTATAACAAGCAAAAAAGTTTGATTGATATCCGCCACCAAAAGACATTGGAGGATGTTATTCCGCGGGTTCGAAATTTAAGAGATCACCTTTTTACCCTATCACTTTCTGATTATAAAAAGAGTATCATCCAATCTGCGTGCAACGAGTTATTGGATGAAACAACCATTGAAAAAGATATTACACCCTTCAAATTGTTCTCTTACAACTTGGATGAAATAAATCAACTTGAAGATAAAGATCTTCCACGGTATTTATTTTATCGATACCGGTACGAAACCTTTCCCCAAAGGCTCCAGTTAGACGACTTTCCCCCATGCCTTCAAATAGAACCCGCTTCGATTTGCAACTACCGATGCCTGTTTTGTTATCAGGTTGATGAAGAGTTTACTCGCAAGAGTAACGGAATGATGGGAATGATGTCGCTCAATTTGTTTAAGCGAATCATAGATCAAGCAGAAGGGAAATGCGAAGCAATTACCCTTGCCTCTCGAGGCGAGCCTCTACTCTGCCCTGATATTGTACCCATGATAAGATACACAGGAGGAAAGTTTCTCGCTCTCAAATTAAACACCAATGCCTGGTTTTTGGATGAAAAACTGTGCTACACAATTTTGGAAGCCGGGGTCAATACGTTGGTTTTCTCAGCTGACGCAGCTTCTGAGCCAACATACAGCCGTTTACGCGTGAATGGCACGCTAGAGAAGGTTTATAAAAACATTAAACTGTTCCAGAAAATTCGCGAAAAACACTTCCCGGAGTCAAAGGTGATTACGAGGGTTTCAGGGGTGAAGGTTCCTGGAACAGACAGGTTAGAGGATATGCAAAAATTCTGGGGAGAGCTGGTAGACCAGGTTGCATTCGTAAAATACAACCCGTGGGAAAATTCATACGAGAAATCTATAAACGGTACCAAGGAACCTTGTTCAGATCTTTGGCGACGAATGTTCGTATGGTGGGATGGGAAAGTCAACCCATGTGATGTAGATTTTAAGTCACACCTGAGCACGGGAAATGCTTGCTCTGAGGATCTAAGTGACTTATGGCAGTCCTCAGCTTATATGGCGCTAAGGGAAAAACATAAGGAACAACTAAGATCGCAATGCGAACCCTGTAATCGGTGTGCCTTTATTTAAAACATTTTCTCTCAATACCTGTCATGTTTGAAAGTATAAAAAACAAAAAGGTTTTAATCACTGGGGCTAGTGGCGGTATTGGTTCCTGCATAGCACTCTTATTTGCTGAATATGGAGCAAGCGTGGGTATCCATTATAACGATGGAGAAAGGGCATCATCTTTACTTGTAGACAAAATAAAAAAAAATGGAGGGAATGGAGCTGCATTTCAGTCTGATTTAACAAAAGAATCGAGTCAATCAATTATCCCGGCCTTTATAAATCATTTTGGCGGGTTGGATGTCCTTATCAATAACGCTGGAGCCGTAGTCGGACCGAAGGACATTCTCAACCTGGATGAGGAATCTTGGAATAAAACATTTTGGTTGAATGTCCGAGCACCTTTTTTTCTTGCTCAAAGTGCGTTCAAACATATGAAGGGTAATGGTGGCGGAAGAATAATAAACATAAGTTCTGTTTCCGTTAAATATGGCGGTTCTTCGCAAACCTTACATTATGGAGCAGCAAAATCCGCACTGGAAACAGTCACCCTTGGATTATCCAAAGAAGGAGCTAAGCATAATATTTTGGTTAACACCGTCCGCGGAGGATATATTGAAACCCCAATGCACAAAAAGATGGGAAGGAAGAATCATCAAGAACGTATAGATATGATTCCATTAAAGAAAGCGGGGAAGCCGCAAGATATGGCTGGAATGGTACTTTTCCTTGCTTCTGAAGGAGGAGATTTTATTACAGGAGAAACTTTCACAGTCGCGGGGGGCGATTAAGCAGGCGAGTAAATATGGATTATGAATACAATCATTAGCCGAGCCGTTTTTTTAGATTTTGATGGCGTGTTGTTCGACACCGTTCGTGAGGTCTATGCTGTTTCTAAGATAGCGCTTGACCGGTCTACTCGAATAATAGACATTAATTTCGGGTCGAAAAATTTTAAAAAATTTAATCAGCTCAGATATATGGTTGGGCCGGCATGGAACTATTATTATGTAATGCAAGCTGTCGACAAAGAATCCCTGGGCACCGCCTACGACCTAGAAAACGAATATAAATATTTAATAAAACACCGAACGCAAAATAAACACGGTTCTTTTGAAAAAAATTTTTTTAAGGTGAGAAATCAGTTAAGAGAAAAAGAGCATCACCACTGGCTATCGTGGGTTAGCCCATATACTATTGTAGGAAGTTTGCGTGAAATAATCAGTGAGTTCCAAGGGCAATTTTTTATTGTAACCACCCGGGACCGTGAGTCGGTAATAGACCTTCTGAATTTGCACAATTTGAGCATTCCGGGATCTTACATTTTCGCGAAAACAGAATATGCGTTAAATAATTCCAAAGCTCACATAATCCAGCATTTGATAGACAAGCATCAAATTGAGGAATCGCTATTTGTTGATGACTTGGAAGAACATCTTGTGGCCTGCAGCACCATTGAAAACCTATCCACAATTCAGGCTAAATGGGGATATGTAGTCCCAGAAAAAAAAGAAGACAACAGTGTATTCCTTTTAAAAAAATTAGAAAGATTTATCCATGGAGGAAAATGTTCGGACTTGAACAAAAACTTTTTGACCAACTGATCCGGTTGAAAGAAAATTATGATTTGCAGGGAATTAAAGCTGAATTTGAGGCTGAAGGTTCTTCTTTCCGAGATTTGGTTAGGCTTCGTCGAATCACTGACAAACTGGATGTCTCTCTATATTTGAAAATTGGGGGAGTCGAGGCTCTTCGCGATATAAAAGATTCTTTGGAAATTGGTGTGGATGGACTCATTGCCCCGATGGTGGAAAGCGAGTTCGGTTTGAAAAAGTTTATTGATGGGGTGGCTGCAATTTACAAGGATACAGATATCCATTTATCCATAAATATTGAAACGCAACAGGCAGTGGCAAACATAGAAGAAATTCTAGAGCTAGGGAAAGGAAATATTAACAGTATTACAGTCGGGCGAACAGACCTTAGTTCTTCCTACTTTGATCCCAAAATAAGCCCAGAAAGCGATTTTATTTTTGGTTTGCTGGAAGATTTAGGTGAAAAAGTTCCTTCTGCGGGAATGACTATGACGGTTGGGGGCAGCTTAAGTAAGAAGAGTATCGAAAGGTTCGGGCGTGAAGCAAAAAAATGGACCAAAATTATCCAGAAACTTGAAACGAGAAAAGTTATCTTACCAACTAAGGTGATGCTTGAAAATAAAAATAGTATTGCTGAAGCACTCCGATTTGAGGAACTTTATATTTTATCAAAAAGAGAGATGAGCGACCTATTTATGGAATCAGAAACCGCCCGGCTCACACGTTTGAAAATGAGGTCATGATTATGTTTGATAATATTTCAGTAGTGGTTCCAGCATTGGATAATAACCAGTATTACTCCGATGGTGATTTAGTGCGATTTGGCGATACAACTCTATTGGAATGGAAAATATCTCAGGTGCTGGGTATCACTAGTAAAAAGAATATTTATATATCTACACCCTCCGAAAAAATTATTGACCTCGTACAGAGTTATGGAGTGAATTTCGTCAAACGAAGTCAGGAATCAGATCCTTCTCAGTGGATAAAGGATAGCGTTGCTCCAATAGAAAGTGAATTCGTTTTATGGACTCATGCAACGTCACCATTTATATCTGCCGGCGACTACCGGTTAATGCTTGAAACATTTTTCAATCGCCTTAAAAACCATGACAGCTTGATTGCAGTTTACAAAGAACAAGAGTATATTTTTTTCCAGAGTACGCCTTTAAATTTTGATGTCGACCAATTTAGAGGGCGCAAAAATATAGAGCCGGTTTATAGAAACACAAATGGATGCTATATTACTCCTCGAGAAAACTATCGTCGAAATCATATTTATTTTGGAGAAACACCGTTCTACTACGAGGTGGACAAATTGACATCATTGGAAATTAAAGATATTGATCATTATGAAATGGCATTAAATCTGCTCTCTTTGTATTTCAAAACAAAGGAAATTTAATGGGGAAATCCTTGCTGGCGGCAGCTCTCCTAACAGGCAGGGGGAATAATACGCTGAAGGATAAAAATATCCGCGAAGTTTGCGGCAAACCCCTGCTGGCCTATCCTGCAGAGGCTGCTCAAAAATGTAGCTTTATAAATAACTTTTTTGTGAGTAGCGATGATGAAAAAATTCTTTCTCTGGGTCATGAATGTGGATACAAAAAAATTAAGCGTCCCGATTTTCTCGGTCGTCCGGACGCCAAACATGTAGATGTTATCCTGCACGCCCTTGATGTAATGAAAGATGAAAATATTGAACCAGATATCTTGATCGTATTGTTGGCTAATACAGTTTGCGTGAAGGCAGAGTGGATTGATGACTGTGTGAAAGAAATTGTCTCTTGTCCAACTATTTCGGCAGTGGTTCCTGTTGTCTCAGATTTGGACCACCATCCTTATCGAGCAAAAAGGCATGGTGAAAAGGGTTTTCTTGAACCTTTTTTTGATTTTGGTGATCGTGAAATTTCATCCAATCGACAGGAAATTGGCGATTGTTTCTTTCTTTGCCACAATTTCTGGGTGCTAAATGTTAAAGAATCAATTCATAGTAATGAGGGTCAACCTCCCTGGAAGTTTATGGGTCTTAGAGTCAAACCTTATGAAATAGATTGGTCGGTTGATGTTCATACGGAAGAGGATTTGGTAAAAAGCGAAAAGTGGGTGCAGGCGAATTTGTAGATTGTTGCTTCATTCCTCCCTTTTGATTTTCTTTCCAATTTCAAGTTTTCTGAAAATGCTCAATGAAGAAATAGAAAAAATGAACCAGGTTACAACAGACTTTTCTTTGGCTGATAAAGAGAGACTGAAAATAGACAGCCCGCGATTAGCAAACCTTTATGACTATTTATCAGACGCGGCTAAAAATTCTTACGGCGATCCACTTCTGTTGACCAACGCAGTATTTGCAAAAAGTGATCTACCTTTGTCAGCTTTGGATGACTACCTTAAAGAAAAAAAAATCCAATCTATTTCTTTTTTATTTTCTTTGAAAAAACTTTTTAAATATTTTGCTAAAAGTTTTAGCTGGCTGGTTGTTGTTTTTGCGCAAAACTTGGCCCACAAAGTTTCCCAACAAAATTTTATACCTGATTCGAAGAAACCAATCACTCTCATTGATATCTATATCAATCCTGAACAGATTGTTCAAAAGGGTGATCTGATCGACAGGTTTTTCCCTGGCCTTGAAAAAAAACTGACCTCCAAAGGAATAAGTTATGCTTACACCTCGAAATTATTCGATGCAGAAAACCCCTTGGTGTATTACAAGATGTTTTGTCTTCTAAAAAAACTAAAGCGACCGGTTCTTTCTAGTTTTCAACTATTGGATTTGTCGGATTATTTTAAGATGTTTGGGTTTATCCTTGTGTACCCCTTTCGTGTTATTCGCAAGATTAGAAGACTTAACGGTTCTTCTGAAGACATGCTTCTCCGGTTTTTTTTATGGGATACAATGGATCATACTACGGTTAAAAATTATGCAAGGCAGCTTTTTGGAAAACATATATCTGGGATGAAGGTTCCAGCGGTTAAATGCATTAGTTGGTATGAAAATCAACCTCAAGACAAAAATTTTTACAAGGGCTTACGGTCCACCAATGAGAATGTGCAAATTTATGGGGCACAGTTATATCTATGGCCGGCAACTCTTCTACATCTTCATGCAGATGAAGTGGATATCAATTTTGAATTGATTCCCGATCACATTCTAGTGAATGGGAATTATTACCTCAACAGGGATAGTAGTCTTAAGTTTGAGGTTGGCCCTTCCATGCGGTACTCTCAATTGTTTCAAACAAAGGTGGACTTAAATGGTAAAACGAGTCTGCTTGTCCTGATGCCGTTTTTTGAACATGAAATTGATAAGATATTGCAGATGATAGATGAGGCTAATCTCTTAGTCGAATTATTTATTAAATTTCATCCTGCTACAGACAAAAAGAAATATGCTCATCAGATAAAAGGAAAAATGCAAATAGTTGAAGATGACATTTATACTATCTTTAATCGTATCGGATGTGTCATTGGGAAGTCTACTGGTGCACTTGTAGAGGCTACTAGCGTTGGAATTCCTGTGATAAACATAGAAACAAGGTTGGGGGTTAGCCATAATTATCTTCCAAGATTTGGCAAAGGAATTATCTGGGAAAACGCTTCAAATGGAGCTGAAATTCGGAAATGGGTAAAGATGTTTAGTGGCCTAGTCACGACCAAGCCAGATTTGATTAACTCAATTGCTGAAAAACATAAAGAAATGTTTTTCTGTGAACCAACGAATGAAAAAATCGACAATACATTTGGGTTATGTGAGTCTGGTAACGAACCTTGAGTATTATAATTGGTTTCCAAAGACCTTGGTTTTTGCTGACATTTTCTATCCATCGCGTTAAGATTTAATTTGTCGCATAGTATTTTAAACTTCTTAATCCAGAGGGCTGATGGGTATTAGAGTACTTTTTATTTATCCGAATACATATGGCATGAATATGTTGCCACCCGCGATAGCTTTATTTTCTGCCTTATTGAAGGATCGTGGCCATTCGGTGGATTTGTTCGACGCGACTTATTATCAGACGGATCACGGAATTGACTCTGACGGGACTAAAGCCGAACGGCTCAATGTGGTTCCTTTCAGCACCAGCGAAAAAGGGATCAAGATGCGAGATACGAATTGGTCCGATGACATCAAAGTTAAAGTAAAAATATTTCAGCCAGACCTGATAGCCCTTTCCACAACAGAAGATATGTGGTTACTGGGGGTGCGAATGCTTGATGAAATACAAGCATTCATCACTCGCAACAAAATCCCAGTTATCGTTGGGGGGGTTTTCCCCACATTTGCACCAGAGCTCGTGATCAAACACCACCTTGTTGATATGGTTTGTGTGGGTGAAGGGGAAAATACCATGATCAGTTTGTGTGCTCGCATTGAAAAAGGAAATTCATGGGATGATGTTACAAATATATGGGTTAAGAAAAAGAACGGTACGATTATCAAAAACCCAGTTTCTAACTCCTTCGAAATCAACGATACTCCCATAATAGACATTGATCTCTTTGAAGAGCAACGGCTATATAGGCCCATGGCTGGTAAGTGGTATAAGATGATGCCCGTTGAAACCATTAGAGGATGCCCGTATAAATGCACCTTCTGTAATTCCCCGGATCAAACCATACTGTACAATGAAAAAACAGATTCAAGGTTTTTTCGGAAGAAAGACATTCAGCTTGTCCATAAAGAATTGAAACATTTTAAGGAAAATTATGGGGTTGAATATAATTATTTCTGGGCTGACACCTTTCTTTCCTGGAACGACAGAGAATTTGATGCATTTTGTGAAATGTATGCAGATATTGGCCTTCCTTTTTGGATGCAGACGCGACCTGAAACTATCACTGAATATAAAATTAAACGGCTCGTTAAGGTAGGGTTGCATCGAATCTCTTTTGGGCTTGAGCATGGTAATGCAGGGTTTCGTAAGAAGCTTCTAAAACGTGAATGGAAAAACGAGGCTATAATTGAAGCTTTAAAAATACCTGCCCGCTACGGAGTTACTTTCAGTGTAAACAATATCACCGGATTTCCAACCGAAACTCGCGAGCTTGCTATGGATACGATTGAATTAAACCGACATATTGAGTCTTCCAACCAAAATCTCTACTCTTTTGTTCCGTTCCACGGCACACCCCTTCGCAAATTATGCGAAGATATGGGATTGGTCACTCCCGAAACCATTACAAAAGCCCTTACTGATAAACCTATGTTGGCACAAAAGCAGTATACACCCGAGGAAATTGAAGGCTTACAAAAATGTTTTGTTTTTTACGTTAAACTACCAAAAAGCCGGTGGAAAGATATAGAAAAAGCCGAGGCCAACACTCCGGAAGGGCAAAAGATTTTTGATGAACTCAAACAGGAATATACTGAAAAGTATTTATTCCCAACCAAACCATCTATATCAAATGAGTCGCACAATTTAGCCGACCTTGAATATGGCATAGAACATACAAATTAGAACTTCTACCGCGTAAGAATCAAGATTTATATGAAATACTTTTTATGTCTCGGGTAAGAGGGGTTGAATCGTTTTTCAATTCTTTCCAATTTTCCATGCGCCGAGGGGAAAAAATCCGTGGTCTTTGGAATAATTCATATATTACCTTGAACGATAGTTTACTGTGCTAGGTGTAACCGTTGAATAATATTTATCTAGGGGGGCGTTAGAAATTTTGTATTGGTACCCGACCCAATTTTTCACGGCAAACAAATAATAAACAATAGGTTTTTCAGACGTTCCCGTGTTGGGCAAACTGACCCCAAAAGGAAAATCTAAACACAAAAGATTGAATCCGGTTCCAACGGAAAGATTTTTCCCATTAATAAAAAAGTCCACTTATTTAAAAAAGCCGAGCAAGCATAAATTGAAGGCAAGCCCGAAAATCAAAAAACGCTTTTCGATTTTTATCAGTGGAATAAGTTTTTCCAACGAAGTATGTTTTAAGTAAGATAATTAACGATAACGGAGGAAACCGGTAAGAGCAGATAAATGAAATCCTGCCAAACATTTGCTTGGAACCTTTTGCTCAATTTCTGAAAATAATTTATTCAGGCTTTCCAGTCTTAGAGCCCTATGACTTTACATCCTTAGAAAAACCACTGATCCATCAGTTAATTATTCTCTTAGGGGTAATACACTCGCCCCAAGACAAGCTTTTTTAATTCAAATTATATGGTCGTCAAATTAGGCTAAAAAATTATTTAGGGGGAATGGGACCCATTATTCCCAAACTACCAAGCGTTTGAAATTTTTGGCCAATAATGTTAAGTTTTTCAACAAGAAAACCCTTTTGAAAATTAATTTCTTCTAACTCGGATAATCTTATATTTATTATTAATTTAGAATGGAATTGGCTGACTTCATAACCAACAGAAAAATGGATAACCTTGTAGATATAGAAGAGGTTTCGAAAAGCTTTTTACCTTCCCCTGTAAATGGTAATTTATCAGGAAATATTTATCTTGTTTATCCCGATATAAACTCTTGGCATGGTCTTCCCTATCATTCAGGTCTCGCATCTATTGCAGCTGTATTGAAAAATTATGGCTACAATGTTCGGGTGAAATACTTTTGTAGCGAAGATCAATCCTCTGAAATTATTAATGAAATAATAGATTTTCAGCCTTCTTTAGTTGGATTTACAACGGTTGAAACACAATTTGGATATGTGCAGGAATTGGCTGCGCTTCTAAAGTCTAAGTATTCCTGCATTACAGTGGTTGGTGGTACTCATGTCACGCTTTGGCCACAAGCGATGCTTGAAAAAGGATCGATAGGATTAGATTGTGGAATGAGGGGTGAGTGTGAAGGTCCATTTGTGGATCTAATTAAAAAAATTGAAAAAGGGGAAGATTACTATCAAGTTGATAATCTTTGCTACAGAGATGGAAAAACAGGAAATTTGGTTCAAAATCCTCTAAGGCCTTTGGTACAAAATATGGAAAACCTTCCTCATCCGGCAACCGAGGTTTTTGATTTCCAGAATATAATTGATGCACATCAAGTCGCTATCTTCCATTTCAACCGAGGATGTCCGTATCCCTGCACCTATTGCTCGGCACAAAACCTCGCCCTTCAATACGGCAAGATAAAAGATGGATTGAGGCATCGGCCTGTGGATAATGCCATTGAGGAAATAAAATTAACAATTGAAAAGTACAATGTTCCTCAAGACACACTCTTATTGTTTACTGACGATCTTTTCACTCTTAACAAAGAATGGCTTTATGAATTTTTATCCCGGTATGCAGTTGAGATTGGACGACCTTTTTGGAGCACTGCCCGTTCTAACACCGCTAGCGAGGAACAGTTTGATCGGTTGAAGTCGGCTGGTGCTAACACGGTTATGATGGCTATTGAGTCTGGTAATGACTTTATACGTAATAAAGTAATGAAACGTAATATTTCTAGAAAAGCCATGTTTAATTCTTTCGAACTAGCTGAAAGGTTTGACTTAAAAACTTGCTCTCCATGTGTCATTGGAGTGCCCGGAGAAACCCCAGAACATGTTGAAGACTCACTGGACACGGTTGCGCAACTCAATGTAACTCAGAAAGGGATCAATATTTTTTATCCCTACCAAGGAACACCGTTAAGAACGGTATGTGAAGAAAATGGATACCTTCCAGATATTTATAAAAAAGGAGCTAAGGAAAGGCGTGATTCCGTTTTAGAATTACCCACGATCACCAAGGAGCAGATTCATTACTACCATGATAATTGGGAGGGACTGCTTTGTAAGAGAATGGGGGTATGGAAGGCTTTCGGCTTTCAAGTTAAGGATTTTTATCATAAAGCAACAGATAATCCTTTAGGCCAAAAAGCAAAATACCTCATCAACCATAATAAACACACCAAAAAAATCAAAGAAAGGGTCATGACTGCATTAGGTGTTTCATAAGTTTTATTATTGTAACTTTAGAAACCTATTAGGTGGAAAAACTTTATTCTGCATATTTTTTCGGGTTCTAAATTTTTCGATTTCGATAGTCAGGTCATCTTCACTGCCAGCGTCATCTCGGGTAACCCGGTTTTTGAATATAGGGGTCAAACGTATTCCTTTAAACAAAATCCCCTTCAATAAAATTGCTATAAGAGTTTTGAAAGCAATCGTAGTTTTTAAAAAAGATATCCCTTTCGCCTTTTTCATAGTTGAACGGATTGTACTATAAAACTAAAATTTTCAAATGGAGGCGGGATTCCACTTTCGGTATAATTTTTTCTTCTCTTGTGGCTTCTAAACTCTCAGCATACATAAGTATCACCCATTCTCATGAGGAGGAAAGCTTCCTTACTAATGAAAAAGAGAATTTTTGAAGATCTCGAAACTGAGCACATAGATAAGTATGTGAACTCCCCAAAGGATATTACTACGGGCGAAACACAAAATTTTGCTGGTCTTGAATACGGCATTGGATAGACAAGTTAGTGTTTTTTAAAGCTGTTCTGATTATTAATTAGGATTGGTTTTGTCCTTTGTAAGCAGTTTGGTCATACCTCCTAGCTAGGACTAGGGCATCACTTAAAAAATGCTACAAGGTGGTCTATTGCAGAAAGACCCATGGCTTCAACGGCTTCTCGTGCATTCCCCCCTATGTGTGGGGTACTCGCCAAATTAGGAAGGTTGATAAATTCTTCATCGCTTGGAGGTTCGACGGCAAAGACATCGATCGCGGCCCCAGCAATTTTTTTTTGTTCTAGAGCTTTTTTGAGGTCCTTTTCATTTACAATCCCTCCTCGACTAGTATTTATTAGGTAGGCGTCGGATTTCATGTCACTAAGAAAATTTTCATCAACCATATCTTTGGTTAGAGTTGTTAAAGGCACATGTAAAGATATGAGATTTGATTCAGAAACCAGTGTTTTTAGATTAGTTTGTGTTGCCTCATGACTAAGGCAAAATTTAGATTTGTCAACAATGTCATTAACCAGAAGAGTGCATTTAAAAGGAGTGAGGAGTTCAATGAGATCGGATCCAATATGACCACATCCAATAATACCGATTGTTTTTCCTGTTAGTTGTTGCCCTCCACTTTTTTCCCATCTGGTATTTTTTAATTTAAATGTAGATTGAAATACATTTCTAAAAAGCCCTAACATAAAACATAGCGTTAGTTCTGAAACGGACCTTTGGTTTACGCCACCTGCCCAACCTAAGGCAATATTTCTTTTTTTTAATAATTCCAGATTGATATTATCTAAACCTACTCCATACTTTGAGATTATTTTTAATCGCTTCGCGTCATTAATTACTTTTTCAGTGATACGTTCTTTTCCAACAATGGCTGCATCTGCATTTTTTAAAAAGTTGCATAGTTCTTGTTCAGAAAATTCAAAACTTGATTCGTTGAAAAAAGAGTTTGAAAATTTTTTTTTTAATTTTTTTCGAAGGTATAAGTTTTTAGAAAAGGAGGTAGATGAGACAGCTATATGAAGGTTAGAATGTAAGTGGATTTCGGTAGGAGTTCTCATGGGGGCTATTTTTGGTGGTGGTATCTCTTGTGAGTGATCTGATGCTTGGGCTAATTTTGAGAGTATATATTTTAGTTAAACCATGCCTACTGAGGTATGGTGGCTTCCTTTTTGCTGACCTGAGCGCATTTGTAATTGCGGAAGGTTGATATTCCCAAAGTGTTCTATGTAAAGATAGACGTATTCGCGAACACAAGTACGTAGATCCCATTTTGGATCATGGTTTTGTTCAAAGTCTTCAAATACATTTAGGGCTTCCTGAATATTCAATCCTTCTTTCAATGTGAAATAGTAGTCCATCGCAAGATCCCATTCCGGATTTTTATAATAACTCACGCCATATTTCTCAGGTTCAAATGCAACGGGTGAATACTTCCCA
>Ga0163108_10002259_pt1 | contig 14007 bp, 11 predicted proteins | sample Fk1155metaG_FD_109644 | JGI IMG/M metagenome (GOLD analysis project Ga0163108, IMG submission 109644) | Marine microbial communities from the Central Pacific Ocean - Fk160115 155m metaG | ecosystem: Environmental > Aquatic > Marine > Oceanic > Photic zone | place: The Central Pacific Ocean...
CACATGTTGCGCGGCTGCGGCCACTTCCTCACGGCTGTACTTGTCCAATTCGCCCCAAAAAGAATCGTTGGCCTTTTCACCCTTTCGTGCCGAAACTGAAGAGAATCCAGGGCCTTCAAAATGGACCCTGCGAGCCATATGTGTGACCAATTCCGGGGGTGGGTCCACATAAGCAGCCAAACCCGTGACCTTGCCTTCATGCCGAACGGCCGTGAAACCAAGGCGTTCCGTGACGCGGCTGTAGAACGTATTCACGCTTGCCAAGCCCGATTGCCTCCAGAGCGTATCGAGCTGTCCATCCCGGCCCAGAGATGCGGTTGCTGTGACACCATCGCCCATCGCATCGACGGTCAACACCAAACACTGGTGTCGCGATTGGGTTCGGTACGCAGCCTCCGCATGTGCGCGGTGGTGGTCCATCATCTCGACCGATGCCTTCACAAACGGTCGTGCCTTCAAGCGTCGCCGCAAAATTCCACGGCATGCATCGACCTCAAACGTGTGCATTCCCGCCGATCTGAGCGCGGACTGATACACGATGTAGCGATGGAGCCATGGCGAAAACTGCCCCGCAGATCGCGCTTGTGCGTGCCGGTTGGGCATCGATCGCAATGCCGCAGAAGGGGTAAAGGCCGAGCCGATCACAATGCGGTCCACATCCCGTTCCTTCACCTCGGCAATGCGCAGTGCTTCGTCGATGGCACCCCAGGGAAACGCACCTGAATGCTTGATTCGGTCGATTCTCTCCTGATTCACAGCAGAGGCCAACCGACCATCGATCACCACCGCGGCACAAGCATCGTGGTTGTCTGCAATCCCAAGGACAATCATGGCCGCAGTGTAACCCTATGCGGCACTCGATTTCCTCGTCATTGCCAAGTTGAGGCGGGCTGCATCATCGGCGGACACCGGCAAATCAATCATGGCACCGGCCTCCATGCGACCCGTGAATTCGGCGCTCGTACCAACCGAAAGCTCTGCACCACCACCTGATCCCTGGTGCACATGTCCTACAATTCGTGCACCAGAAAACTCGATGGATGCCACAATCTGGTCCATGATCGGCCCGCATTGCTCCACCCAACGGGGCCCCGGTTGGTCTGGAGCTGTCACCCGGACCATCGCGGCATGGAACACATCGCCAATGCTCACCCCCACCAGAGCATTCGGACCTGTGAATAGTTCATCGATCAGGGGCGCGACCACTGCCGACTTGAGTTCCATCTTTCCCACCAGCTGCAACACCGTTTGGCTGTCATAGACCATCCCTGTGACCCCCAACACTTGGTTGACCAGATCCGGGCAATGTTCAGTGGCCATTGCTGGGTCCAGATCCAGGCTGACTGATCGACATAGATCTGGACAGACCACATCCTGTTTTTCGTCGATTGACACATCTGGTTCCTGGGCCGAAAGCATAGACGCAAATGAAAAGAATGCTGAATCTGTGGTCATCATGCCCTCTGCGTCCACCGTGTTCGACACCTCCACACCGCTGCGTTGAAAATCCACCGCGTCTTTCCATTCGCTTTGCGTCAAATCAATGGCCAAAACAACTGCACTGGAAGCACCTGCTCCGGTCTGTTGTGCAATGCGGGACAAGGCGACCCCATCGTTGAGTGGCTCCATACCAGGCAAAGAAACCAATTCTTCGATCGAAGCCATACCGCTCAATGTACCTTTCAACAGCATCCAATCATTGCCCTCGAAATGAACACCCAATTGAGAACAGAGACCACTCTCCAGAAAGGGCATCACATTTTGAGCACGCATACCCAGCGGATCAAAGGACATGAGTTCCGAGACCAAGCCCGTATGCTTGGAAGGGTCGAGTTGGCCCATGGTGAACGAAGCACCCTGCTCCATCATCAACGATCGATCGATGTCCCAATCATCCATACACATGTAGTCCATGCGTCGAATCCACTCATCCGGAAGAATGAATTGAGCGGGTGCCAGCGGGTGTACCAAAAGATCACTGATGCTTTGCTCTGCCAGGTTCTTCGAAGACTGGACAATGGCCATCAAATCAAAGGAGGTGCTTTGTCGTGCATTCACTGCCGCCGAAACCTTGATGCCAGCCTTGGCCATTGCCCCGGCTGCTTTTTCACCGAACGCATCCACCAGTTCGACTCCTGCCCCCGCCCCATCGACCCCCACAGACGCTTGGTATGAGACGCCCAGATCCAACTGATTGTCCGCAGACCGCAGGGCCGAAGCCTGCGCCATGACATCCACGCCACCGGCCAGTTTTCCTGCGACTTGCCCCTCCGCATCAAAACCGATGCCCACAGGCCAAAGCTGTTGAAGCAGCACAGTGGAAGCCTCACCCAACGACTGAAGCACATCCGCAACCGAAAACGTTGAAGCCCATTCAATGACAGCCGGATTGCTGGCGAAGCGCCGGGCAAGTGGAAGGGCAGCCATCATGGGCATGCAATCGAGAACAAACCCTGCAAACGAGCCTTCAAGACCCATCTCCGAAGGCGCCACCCCACCTTCAGACAAACCGGCTTGTTCCATCTCATGGCCATTGCTTTGGACCAACTCCGGGCCCTGTTCTTCGATATCTTGAGACGGTTGTGAATGTTGGGGCTGTTGCGGCTGTTGAATCTTGGACATGTGACACTCCTGTTGGTGTCACAATGATTTGCAAGATCCAGGCCATCGCAATTTCAGGCACTTAGGGGATCAACAGATGAACGGGTGTCGAATATTCGGCACCCTACTGACAGCAGTTCGTCAGTCCTACTTGCCGTACTTGACCGAGCAGCCGTAGGGCTTGGAGCGACCTTGGGGACTGGGTTGCCCCTGCGTGACAGCCTTCAGCACATTTTCGGTCATGGGTGAAAGTGGCTCACCCTTGGTTTTCCCAAAGGGTGCGTTGTCCAATGCGCCGTTGTAGACCTGCCGACCCTCCGGATCGATCACCACCATCTGGGGGGTGGTTTTGGCCGCATAGGACCGACCCACTGCACCGGATTCATCGAGCAGTATTGGGTGATTCATGGACCATTTCTTCTTTGCGTCCTGGTTGGCTTCAACGCCGGTGCCCTGTTTGCCAGGCGCACCCGAGTTGACGGCCAGCCAAACCACCTCTTTATCGGTCCAACCCGCAGCCATTTTTTCCAATGCGCCGCCCGCTTCGTGTGCTTGCTTCACGAATGGACACCCTGGATTGAACCATTCCAAAACAACCACTTTGCCGCGTTGTTCGGAGAGTGTCACCGTCTCTCCGGACAGATTCTGCAAAGAGAACCCTGGGGCATCTGCGCCGATTTCAACAACCCCAAATTCCGTGGTCGAAGCCTGTGCCAAACCAAAGAAAAACGAACAGAAAAGCAATGTGTGCTTGATCATCATGAACTCCTGCCGCATCTTATCCTCTGAATATGGACCAGCTACTCGCCATCGTTCCTCACTTTCCATCAATCCACGAAAGTGCAGATGGGCAGGCCAATTATTTGACCCAAATAATTCCCAAAATGGCGGAAGTGGCCTCCATTCAAATCGTTGCCCTGCGTTTCGGTTCCCAGGCATCGGATGAAGAAGGGCCAGGATGGCGTGTCCTTCGGGTAGAGCCACCAGAACCGTTGGCAGACGTGTTCGAACTCTATTTACCAAACCATCTTGGGCCGGCGATTTCTGCGCTGCATAAGGCCGCATTGGAAACCGCTGCAAATGGTGAACAAGGACGTCCAATTTGGTGCCATGGATACGAAACTGGCTCGATTGTGGAAGCCTTGACCCAACGGGGCCGTCGCGTGGTTGCAGTGCCGCACTACTCCGTGGGGGTAGAGACCCTCCATGATCTGGCGCTCGGCGATGACCCCATTCGCAAACGGGCCTTCGATAGCCCGTGGGCAACATCCATCGGCAAAATGACCCCCAAAGTCCTCCGGCCCATGGGGGTTCGGTGGGCCAGTCGACTGGGGTCGGTCGGTCGGTCTCTTCCTCTGCCGACAGCCATACAAACCCAGTTTTTGAAACTCGATTTGGAACGAAAGATGGTCGCCAACGCGAGCCAATTGGTGGCCGTGGGGCCCAGTTTTGAATCCGAACTGAATGCGGTCTATCCCTGCACCCAACAACGAAGTACCCATGTCATTGCTGGGGCACCCACTGCTCTGCCCACTGGAGCATGGCCCTGGCCCATCGAACCAGACCGCTTTCGGATTGCGATGGTCGGACGCCCAACAGGACAGAAGGGGTGGGATTATGCGGTCGATGCCTTGGGACAGTTGCGTTCAGAACACGCTGAACGAATCGACTTGGTGTTGCTGGGCGGCCTCGGCGCTGGCAATGGACCCTATTCCGCCTACAGCGAACGGGTCGCAAGAGCCTACGAACAACTGAACCCCCACCGTGTAGAAAATCTCGGAGCCTGTACCCACGAAGAGGTGTTGGCCCACCTCGTCGCCGCCGACTTGCTCCTGTTTCCCAGCGTCTTTGAGCCCTTGGGCCTGGTCCTGCTCGAAGCCATGGCCGCACAGTGCTGTGTTCTCAGTTCCAATGCTGCGGGGCCATCGGACCTGGTCGAGACGCCGTGGGGAGTCGTGGTCGATTTCGATGACCCCACCACCCGGAGCGACGCACTCCACCACGGTTTGTGCTCCTTCATCGAGAAAGAACGGACAGAACTGAGGCACTTGGGGCAAATGGCGAGCGAAGCCGCCCAAGCGCATACGTGGGCGCACTGTGCATCAGTCCACCTTGATGCGCTCTTTGGGCACGGAAAGTAGCGTGTTCATCAACCACATCAAGACCACCACTTGACCCACGCCAGCGGCGAGCACACAGCTGGCAACCTCCACTTCATTCATGGCAGCCCAACCCACACCGAATTGAACCATCAAACCCATCCCCAGGGCTTTGAGGGTGCCACTCAATCTCCACTGGGCCGCAAGCGGCACCAAAAGAATGACCGAGTACAACACCGGAGCAAACAACATGGAGGCCCAGGTCGAGCGTTCAATGGCCGATACCGGCATGGCATGACCTTGGGCCAAAAAGGGCATCACAACCCATGCGAGCCCCGCAACCAACAGACCAATGAATAGGGAATTCCGGAGCCAGCCCCATGGCTGAGGGCGTTCTCCCTGCGACCACACCGTGTGCAGGTTTCGCAACATGAGGGTGGCCGCCACCCATGGCAGCAAACCCAACCCGCGAACCGCCATGGTTCCTACTTGGAGCGAACCCAATTCCGCAGGCCCATGAAACAGACGACCCAAAATGATGTCGATATTCCCGACCGCCCACGAACCGAGACCCAACAACAAATAGGGAACACCTGCGCGAACAGCAGATTCGATGTCCGTGCGTTGGGGAAGCTGGGGGACAATGCCATCCAACCGAACATTCCCAAGGATGGATCCCACAAGAAAACAGGTACCAGACAGACCCCAAACCCAACCCAAAGGAAGATCCAGAAGTGCACCCATGACCAAGACAAGACCAGCGGATGCAGTCGCCAGCACCTCGTAGGCCACTGCCGTTGCACCGCGCAGCCATCCCAAACCCAATGCGCTTCCACACTGCATTCCCGCGCCCACAATCAAGCCGCGGGCAAACAGCACCAATTCAGGATCACTCGTGCCAGCCAAACCAGGGGCTATCCACCACAAGCCAGCATGCACGAGCACGACCGCACACAGAAAGAAACCATGCAAACGGCGGTTCTCAGCGCTCTGATCTTCCGCAGCACCCCGAAACAAGGCCCGATCCGGAAGGCCCAGACCCGCCAACGTTCCACCGATCCAGGACAACGCAAGAACCGAGGCCATGACGCCCACACCCTCGGCGCCCAAACGGTGTCCAACGAAAAATGAAAACACCAAAATGCAGGCTTTTTGGCCAAGTTGGGCACCCCACAAGGCCGAAGCCCGACCCCAGAATTCAGCGCGCACAGAAACCACCAGCGACAGGTGTCCCATTCCAGATTTGGCCCGCACCGAGAGGCTTGGACTCCACGGCCTTCAACGGGTAAAAACCCAATACGGGCGATTGAAAACGTGCAACGACGGCAGCCAGGAACGCATCGATGGCATCGTCAGGCACGCAGCGGAGATTTTCCCGAAGCCAGGAAGCTTGTTCGGGGCTGGGCGGCCACGCCTGCATGCCCCCATCCAAAAAGAAAAAGGCAGAAAAGTCCCCTGGGTGCAGTGATCGATACCGCGCCGCCCGCACCCTTGGATCCGTGAGGTTCACCACCTCCACACCGGGCAAGGCCATCGAGAGATGGTAGCGGGCCGCATAATCATGCTGCGTCCCCATGGTCACCATGGCAATCGGCCCAGAATGGTCGCCTGCACGCATCCATTCGATCAATGCATCGAGATCCGCTTGAACCCGATGGTCCTGTTCTGAATCCATGGGGCGCAACCAATCCACCCGACGCATTCGCCACGCGTGAATGGGCAAGGGCTCCCGAAGCCAGGACAACCCGGATGGAAGCTGTTTCGCAGGCAGCAGAGAGAATGCGCCCATCTGGACGAGCACCACCAAAAGGGCCGTTCGATTCATCCACAAACCTTGCCAGCGTTCGAGGCCAATCGCAGCCACCAACATCAAGGGTGGAATCAATCCCAGGCCGTACCAAGCGGCCTTCCGTTGCATCCAACTGAGCGCCAGCCACGGCACGAACAACCAAAGATAAACAAGCCACTTGTGACGAAAGGAAACACCACGCAGACCGACCAAGCCCACAATGACAAGCAATGCCAATAAGGGGCGGAGGTAATCGGTGATGGCGAGCACGATGTACGCCCCAAACCAAGCCACAGGGTGACTCAATGTGCCGCCCTTCTCCGCCACATCCGTCTGTACAGCCGGGTCCGCAAAGGCCCGCGTGACCCGCTCCATCGCATCGATCATCCACGGCAAGTCCGAGAGCAAGAGCAACGGCAGCAGCAACCCGCTGAACCCCAAAAACCACCGAGAAGCCGACAAGCTGCGATCCGATTGAACGATGGTCGCAAGCAACGGACCCACAACCAACAAGCCTGCAATCACCACCTCACCCGAACCTTCGCCGGACCGAGACAAGACCCACAAAAGGAGAGACACCAGCACGCAGGCAGAGATCCGCCGAAGCCCATCGGCACACAACAAGACAAACACCACAGCAGCCGACAGGGATACAACCGCCAAATGAGGCTCGATAAACCGCGCCGATCCCAGCAAAGCAGGGGTACCGACGGTCAGCGTCGCCGCCAGCAAGCCCACCCGGCGAGAATGAACCCGCACACCGATGCCGTACATGCTGAAGAAGAGCACCAGCAGGAAAAAGGCCTGCACCAACAATGGGACCAGCACACCGCCACCCGTCAGATAGGACAAGACCGCCATGAGTGCGATGGGTTGAGGGGCATCGATCCAGGTATGGCTTTGCACGTTGCCAAACAGCCGTTCCCAAAAACCGGCCCACCCCAAGGATCCCGTTGGAATCGCATGCGGCGAAAACCAAGTGGGCGAAAACATACCAAAACGACCATCATCCGGAATCGCACCGGAAAGCAAATGATTGAGTTGGGGAATCAACAGAAACGCATCGTGACTGCTGTGTGGAGCCAAAGGCATTTGGATGTGCGCAAGCCATGTGACCGCGAGGACCAAGCATGCGACGACGATCAAATATCGATGGACCTGCTCCGCGGGCATATCGGACCATTCCGACGACTTCACAAGTTCACCTGAATCGGGTCAAGCATCTTCTTTACTGACCCAAGACCGAACGAAACTGACGAATCGCCACATCGTCGGGCATGGCAGCAAGCGCCTTATCCAGCGCCGAACGCGCGCCCGAGACATCATGCATTCGTTGAAGAATCAGACCTCTGTTCAGCTCCAAGGCCGGGGTCGGCCCACCTCGACTGATGGCCAAATCGTACCAAGCAAGCGCTCCACCGTGGAGTCCAAACAAGGCCGCGTGGTGACCCGCCAGCGTGGCGCCCAGTGGAGACCCGTCATCGAAGGTGCGAATTGTACGGTCGACCTCCTGTTGGGACATGGCACGGTTGGCTTCCAGCTGGGCTCGCCGCTCTGTGAACTGATCCAACCGGTATTGGTCCACTCCGGCCAAAGGAAGCCGATCGGGCAAATCATCGACCGATAAACCTGGAATCAATTCTTGCTCGACTGTGCACCTCAGCAAAATCTCGGCCATGCGTTGGTGTCCCAGTGGATTCGGGTGACACGGATCGATGAAGACGTCTTCCCCTGTGATTCGCCCTCGAGACTGCTCCGAAAGGAGTGTCGACACATCACACACTGGCGTGTCGTTGTCCGAAGACACCCGCTTTAGCAGTGCCCTCATGGGCTCATTGGAACGCCGAGGGCGTGGGTCGAGGTACTCCGCCTGCAAGTAGTGTTCACGCGCCAAGTCCCAGTGCTGTCCACGATCCAAGAGTCGCGCAACCGCGTGGTGATCCGCTTGGGTCTTGAGTGTGGGGGCCACCTCAGCGAGGGCCGCAACAGCGGCATCACGGTTCAAGCCCGCTTGATCCAGGCGATCCGCACCCGCCTTCACACCATCCGACAAGGAGGGTGGGTCACCGTGAAAAGCAAACGACCTCATTTGATCCGCCACGGTGGACATCAACAGAGGAACACCCGCCGCTTGGGCAGCGTCAATGATCGTCTGCAGGTGTTCGCCATAGAGCAAAACGCCCAGTTCACGCTCATCTTGATCGATTTCCACATCGATGCTGTCCACTGGCTCTACATCTTGATCCGGGGAAAGCGTTTGGGCGGCCGGCAATAACCAGCCACGTAAATGGCGATACAAGTGAAGCCCGGAAAGACGACGTCGTGCAAGTTCCGTCTCTGCATCGAAACCCGGAATCGCCTTCTTTAAGGCCCGCAATTCGTAGTACTCGTTGTTTCCTGAGTAGACGACAAACAGGTTGGCTTTGTGCTGATGGGCCGTCGCTTGAACCAACTCTGCGACCTGCCGAGAAGCCTCTCCTCCTGCTCCCAGATTGATGACCTCAATCGGTGTATCGGGCAGCATTTCTCTCAACAGACGCTCGTACCACCCCACAAAACCCGACCAAGGCGTCATGTGGTAGCCCTCAGTGGCGCTCCCCCCAAAGAAGAACACACGCAGGCCCACCGGTTCGCGCATGGCGACGATATCCGGGCCCCCAAAAATCACCGTCTCCGGTGTGGGGCCAGCACTGGTGATCGGTTCATCGTGGCGCTGGAAAGCCAAAGGTGACACCAGTCGAGGCCCCTCATCGGGCACCCAAAACCGCACCGCCATTTCTGCACACACCAGCACCAAGCCGGTCACAAACAGTCCGGCCAAGAACTTTTTCCATACAGGGGGGGGTTGCGACAAGGGGTGTCTCCAATTTCCTTACTGTACCGGAATCTCCATTTTTCGTCGTTCAATCTACGCCGCATTCAAAGAAGCAATCAAAAACCCGTTATGAACACAGCATGATTTTCGCCCTGATCGCAACCCTCATGGGACCCGTCCATGCAGACATGGCCCGCATGTCCGTTGAAGGCATGACCTGCCGTGGGTGCCAAGACAAGCTGACACGAGCGATGAACGAGCTCGACTTTGTGGTGGAATCAAGCGCATCGATGGCGTCTGGCCTCGCATGTGCAACCCTGAACGCACCCATGCAAGAAGCCGCCTTGAAAGCTGTGGTGGAAAAACTCGGGTACACATTGAAGTCCATCGAGGTGGTGGAAACGTGTGACCCAAACACCAAACGCTTCCCCGACAACTGGGCGGAAACGGATGGCTTGGATGTGGTGATCATTTCACGTGGTGAAGAGGTTGATCTTCAGGCTCACCGCCCCACAGACAAATGGACAATTTTCGATTTTGGTGCACCCTGGTGTGCACCATGCTATGCAGCCGAACAACTGATGAAAACCTATCTACAGGATCACCCAGACACAGCGGTCAGGGCCATTGTTCTCGATAGCCAGGAGGCGAAAGAGAGCTTTGACATGCCTGTGGTTCACCAGCACCTTCAGAGTGCACCGGGGCTGCCATACTTCATCGTGATGGATCCAAAAGGAAAGACGGTATTTCGGGGCAGCGAAGTGGCTAAAATGCTCAAGAAGCTGGACAAGAAACGATGACGATGCTTTGGGCCATCTATCTGTCCTTGTTGATGGGTCTCCCTGCCGCATTTGGCAGTTGACCCGGTTGAGCGAATCCCAACCTCCAGGCTGGAGGTTTCCAAACAGACCCTGCATTGAAGAAAGGGGCGCTCCGGGTAGACACCGTACTCACCGGAACGCGCATCCAATTCTCTCACGACGCTGTGTGCCCAGAGGTCAGTCCGGTGGATTGTGCCCGGGAATACATCATGGATCACGAGCACCACCAAAGCATGGCGCTCACACGACTCCAACCCTCCTTTTCCATGGGTCTCGGCAGTGGCTGGCAAGCCATGCTGCGCTTGCCTTTCGACGTCAAAGTCATGGGCATCGAGTACACCGATACAAATGGCAACCCCTACGACCCGCCCTACGGCAACATCCACCATCGCAATGAGACCTTGTCAGGCCTTGGGGATGCAGAGCTTGAAGCCCAACGGTTTTGGGCACTGAAAAATGATTGGATTCTTGGTGGCGGCATCGGCAGCATGCTTCCCCTGGGGCGTACCGAAGAAGACCCATACATCCGCGCGTCTCAAAGCTTGAAGCACCAACACATGCAAATGGGGGGTGGCACCTTCGATCCCATCCTGAGTGTCTCCGCCGTCTGGAGTGGCCACCAATGGGGAATGACCGCCTACAGCAATGGCCGACTGGCCTTGTACGAAAACACGAAGGACTATCGGCCATCATCGAGTGTGCAGTTCGGCTTGGGGCCGACCTACCGGTTCACCAGCAAACTGATGCTGACCAGCGATGTCACCGCGCAACACGACTGGCAAGCCGAATGGGCGGGAGAGCCCGACCCCATGTCTGGACGCACAGCCTTTACCGTAGGCACATCCATCATCCACCGCTTCAACCCCACCATGGCCATCATGGGCCAAGGGCGCGCCACCATCTACCAACTAAGCACCGAGTACGAAATCATTCAGCGCTTCGTCGGGTCGGTGGGTGTCTCGATTACACCGCCGACGAAGAAAAAATAGGGTTCTATCCTCCACCCCAACCCGCTAAGGTGAATGCATGCCTTGGATTTTCCTACTCACCATCGGCTGCGCCAAAGAAACCCGGTACCTCCCAGGTGCCGTGGAAGACACCGCAACCCCTGTGGGGAACGGGCTGGTGTTGATCGAAGGGACATCGGTCCGCCTCGGCGAGACCGACGCCAGCTTGATCGACCAATGGGATGGGGATGGCGAAGAAGCACAGACCATCATTCCCGCGGCCAACCACACCCTGAGCGATTTCTATATCGACCGGTACCCATTCCCCGGCATCGCCGGTGAACAATGGTTTACGGACGGTACGCGCCACAACACCATCGAAGCCTTGGATGCCACCTTGACCGACTTCGGACGGCGGGTCTGTGACATCTCGGAGTTGATGTATGCGGCGGCAGGTCCGAACAATCACCGGTACCCCTATGGCGACGGTTCTACCCCCGGGAATGCCTGTGATTCGGACGATGAAAACCCGAGCCCAATCGGAAGCTTTCCCAATTGTGAAAGCGCTTTGGGCATTCGAGACTTTCAGGTCCGAAGCACATGGGGAAAACTGGACGCCGCCACGATCAGCGTGATGCAAGACACCCCGCAAACAGAGGGCTTTCCCGGTGATTTGATCTATGCCGTATGGGGCGGAACAAGCCGCGACGACACTTTTTATGCCCCCACCAACTTTGGCTTTCACACCCATGATCGCCTGGCAGAAGACCTCTACTTGGATGATGGCTTTCGCGTGTGTGCCGATGACGAACCCACAAACAACGAAGAGTTGGCCTACGCCCGTTGGTTGGACCGCGCGATTGAAGCTGGGAGTTACGGGGCGCTGTTCGATTGATGATCCTCGGCACTGCAGCGCTACTGGGGCTTGGCTGGGTGGGCATCGCGGTGTTGCTGGATGCGTATGGCCGACGGCCCTTGCCGGAGACCCCATTTGATGCGGTGATCGTTCCGGGATGCGCCGTTCGAGAAGATGGCTCTCCTTCCGGTGCATTGCGAAGGCGCACACTTCATGCGATCGGCTTGTGGAAGTCGGGCGCCGCAAAATCGATCGTACTCACGGGCGGGATCGGGAGGCACCCACCATCTGAAGCGGAAGTGGCCGCACAAATCGCCCTGGACGCTGGCGTTCCCCGTGAAGCCCTGATCCTGGAAAAAGAGTCCACGACCACAGAAGAAAATGCACGGCTTGCTGCAGCGATCCAACCCGGCATGAAGGAATGGTCTGTGGTTGTGACCAGCGATGGCTATCACTGTTGGCGATGCAAGCGGCTCTTCTCAAAACACTTTGCGCAGGTGGACACAGCAGGCTCCACACCCAACCCTCGACTTCGGATCCGCGGGGCCTTGCGGGAGGTGTTCAGCATCATCAAAATGCTGGTGCGTTGAATGAACCCTGGGCTCATCCCAATTGTTGGGCCCACCAACGATGGAAATGGTGAACAGCAGACTCATGCCGCGGCGCATAGCGGCCCCGTTTGTACAGCCGAGAACGCACCCCGACTTGCGTGGCTTCCACCACCGCTTCATCTTCCATCTCTACCCGATGCAAGCCAGAACCCGCCCCCTGCTCGAGCAGTTCAGGGTGACTCACGTAGCGTTCAAAGATGACCTCCGTCTTGGACACGCCCATGGGGTTCACTTGATTGAGGGAAACGCCCCATGGATACACGTTGATCAAGGTGTTTGGAAAGAGGTGGAAGTACAAAGCGGCCACGTTTTGCCCAGCCAATGGATGATTCGAGCCCACATTCAGAATGGGCGTACCTTCCGAAGCCATGCCGATCTGTACCGACCCGCCCACCAAACATTCTGAACGATAGCCACCCACATCCAATGCAGCGGCCAGCGTCTTGTGAACGGTGGGAATGTGAAAACCCTCCAGATAATTGTCCAAGTACAGTTTCCAATTGGCCTCCACCTCGAAACGCAATGTGGCCACAGGGTCGGGAACAAGGTCATCCACATCCAAAAAACCCAACCACGGTTCCAACGGTTCCATCCATGATCCAAACGACCGCGCCGGATCGACGGAAGTAAAGTGAAGCGGTCCCCACTGGCGCAACGGTACCGATGGCAAGTCATCTGCCGCCCGGGGAAAACATTCCGCACCCTCAAATCCTGGTGCGGCCTCCAAACTGCCATCCAAACCAAACCGTCTACCGTGGTACCCGCACCGCAATCGTTTTGCGGACCCTTCCTCACAGGCCACCAACATTCCTCGGTGGGTGCACACATTGGACAAACAGTGGGTTGCCCCGTTCATGTCTCTTGTGAGGACCAGCGATTCGTCCAAGGCACCGGCCAACAAATGGAAAGGCCGAACGGCACCCGGATCATTGGGAGGTTCAGGCACAGAAAGCCACTGACGCGCAAAGATTTTTTGGACCTCTTCCTCGTAGACGTCTGCATCACAGTACGCCGCACCCGCTGGGGTTTCAGCCATGGCCAATCGTTGGTGAATGTCGAAACGCATACCGGGCTCTCCTCAACAAATCATCGGTTCATCTTGTGGTCGATCGATCCAGTGGTTCAAGGATATGGTAATTCTTTGTCTTACGGGAGAATCTCATGCGCGCATTTGTTCTGCTTCCTTTCTGTGTGATCGTCAGTTGCTCCAGCAAAGACGAGGACTCTGGAAGCGCCACCATCGTGGTGCTCGATGGAGACCAAGACGCGGACGCCGATGGCGGAAGCGATGATGGCAGCGGTGACGACGGTGGATCCGGTGACGACACCGGCGGCAGCACAGGTGGAAGCGATGAGGGCGGCAGCACAGGTGGGTCTCCAGACGAAGACCGCGACGCCGATGGCTACAACGGCGACGAAGATTGCGATGACAACAACAACACCGTTCACCCCGGCGCAGATGACAGCA
>Ga0163108_10002260_pt1 | contig 14000 bp, 13 predicted proteins | sample Fk1155metaG_FD_109644 | JGI IMG/M metagenome (GOLD analysis project Ga0163108, IMG submission 109644) | Marine microbial communities from the Central Pacific Ocean - Fk160115 155m metaG | ecosystem: Environmental > Aquatic > Marine > Oceanic > Photic zone | place: The Central Pacific Ocean...
ATGCGAAGACCTATCTGACCGGGGAATATCCGCTGCGTTTCGACGGCAATGGCAAGATCGCGGGGATCCTGGCCGGGATGCAGCTTGTGGGCTTTCCCATCGACTACGTGAACACCCGCAACCAGAAGGTCGAGGCCGTCACCGCCGAGGATGTCCAGCGCGTCGCTGCGCGTCTGCTGAACCCGGACCAGTTGCGCTTTGTCCTGGTCGGCCGTCCGGAGGGGGTCGAAACCGCGAAAGCCGGGACCGGCTCGCCGCCCGCCGGGCAGGCGGCCGAGACGGAGAACGCAGTCAATTGAGGGAACATGGCCGGGAGCGATCCCGGCCATGTTCACCCACAGTTCGGCCGGATCACTTGACCTGGACTGCGCCGCTGCCGCCAAGCGCCGCGCCCGCCACGGCGCCGACCGGCCCGCCGACGACGGCGCCCGTTGCCGCGCCGGTCGTCGCGCGGGTTGCGGTATTCGGGCCGCAGGCCGCGACCAGCAGCGTCAGGCCCAATGTCATTGCCACACTTACCTTACGCATTGTTTCGTCCTTTTTTGAAAAGCTGTGTTGCCTCAACCGCCAAACCCGCGCCCCGGTTTCCGATCCGTCACCCATCAGGCAGGAAATTCTTTCCGACCCCACGGCCCGATGCTATATCTGGTGACATGAACAGTCACGCACCCAATATCCGCCCTGTCATCCGCCAATTGGATGAGGCCACGTCCAACCGCATCGCAGCAGGCGAAGTGGTCGAGCGTCCGGCTTCGGCGGTGAAGGAACTGGTGGAAAACGCGCTGGATGCCGGCGCGACGCGCATCGACATCGCCATCGAGAACGGAGGCAAGCGGCTGATCCGCGTCACCGATGACGGCTGCGGGATGACCGCCGACGACCTGCCGTTGGCCCTGTCGCGCCACGCCACCAGCAAGATCGATGGCAGTGACCTGCTGGCGATTCGCAGCTTCGGCTTTCGCGGCGAGGCGCTGCCGTCGCTGGGCGCCGTCGGGCGGCTGACGATCACCTCACGCGCGCAAGGCTGTGAGGGCGTGGCGATCGCCGTCGCGGGCGGGGCCGCCGGCCCGGTCCGTCCCGCGGCAGCCAATCGGGGCTGCGTCGTGGAGTTGCGCGATCTGTTCTTTGCCACCCCCGCCAGGCTGAAATTCATGCGCAGCGACCGCGCCGAGACGCAGGCCGTGGCCGACACGATCCGCCGCCTTGCCATGGCCGAACCCTGGATCGGGTTTTCGCTATCGGCGGAAGGGCGCGAGATCTTCCGCGCCGATGCCGAACAGGGCGAGCTTTTCGACGCCCTGAAACTGCGCCTGACGCGGGTGATGGGCCGCGATTTCATCGACAATACGGTCACCATCGACGCCATTCGCGACGACCTGACCCTGACCGGCTTTGCCGCCTTGCCGACCTATTCGCGCGGCGCGGCGGTGGCGCAGCATCTTTATGTGAACGGCCGCCCGGTCCGCGACAAGCTGCTGACCGGCGCGCTGCGGGCGGGCTACATGGATGTGCTGGCTGCGGGGCGCCACCCGGCGGCGGTGCTGTATCTGACCTGCGATCCGCATCTCGTGGACGTGAACGTCCATCCTGCCAAGGCCGAGGTCCGGTTCCGTGACCCGCAGGCCGCGCGCGGCCTGATCGTCAGCGCATTGCGGCACGGGTTGGCCAGCGCAGGCCATCGCGCCTCATCGACCCTTGGTGATGCGACGCTGGCGGCCTTCCGGCCAGAGCCGGCGGCGGCACAGGCGCGCCGCTATCAGATGCACGACCGCCGCCCCTCGGCAGGCGCCATGCGCGGGGCGCTGGACATGCAGGCCCCGATCGCCGATCCGGGCTTTGCCGAAGCACCGTCGGCGCGCTTCGAAGGAGTGCCGGACGACGGGCCGCAGGATGCCCCGCTGGGCGCCGCACGGGCACAGATTCACGAGAACTGGATCCTTGCGCAGACCGCTGACGGCCTTGTCATCGTCGATCAGCACGCGGCCCACGAACGGCTGGTCTATGAACGACTGAAGGCGCAGGCCGGCGCAAGCGGCATCGCCTCGCAGGCGTTGCTGATCCCCGAAATCGTCGAATTGTCCGAGGCCGATTGCAACCGGATTCTGGGCGTTGCCGACGACCTTGCCTGCCTGGGGCTGGTGATCGAGCCGTTCGGCGGCAGCGCCATCGCGGTGCGCGAATCGCCGGCGATGCTGACCCGCCTGAACGTTCCGGCGCTGATCCGCGACATCCTTGACGATCTGGCCGATCAGGGTGCATCCGACCGTCTGCGCGGGCGGATCGACGCGGTTCTGTCGTCCATGGCCTGCCATGGCTCGGTCCGCGCGGGCCGACGCATGGGCGCGGACGAGATGAACGCCCTGCTGCGCGAGATGGAGCGCGTCCCCAGATCGGGACAATGCAATCACGGCCGGCCGACCTGGGTCAAGCTGCGCCTTGCCGATATCGAACGTCTTTTCGGACGCAAGGAGTGACCCTGCCCGGCCCGCGACAATAAGGGCGGGCCGGAGGAACCCATGCTTCAGATCAGCCCCGACAAGGCCGCCCATGTCATCATCCGCGCCCGCGAATATGACAGGCCCGTCTGACCGCCGGCACGCTTCTGGAAACCTTTTCCGAAATGACATGCCGGGCCTGCGTCTGGGATCACCGCCCCGGCGTCAGCCGGTTTCGGGCGCCAGACGGCGGTCATGACCGCGATTTCGTTGTCCTGCATCGCTGCCAGATCATCGACCCGACCTGCGTCGCCGCCGGGGGCCATCCGGCCCCGATCCCGTCTTTTCGGTGCGCCGATAACATCCGCGTCAGACTGCCTGCCTGGCGCCGGCAAACGGATGCCGGGTCGCCTCCCGACCCTATCCAAGCCGAATCGCATTCGCTAGACTGCTCACAAACAAGCACGAAGCAGTAACAAACAGGCGATCCTCATGACCATGTTCCGAATCCTGATGTCCACCGCCCTGGTCGGGGCGCTGGCCTCCTGCGCAGGACCGATGAACCGCGCGCCCGGCGGCGGCGGTTCCTATGCCGCGCCCGAGCCGGCGCCGATCCCCGCCGCGTCGGCCGGGGACGAGGCCGGGTTGCAGAATTTCGTTCAGTCCTTCCGCTCGCGCGCGCTGTCTTCGGGCGTTTCGGCGGCGACTTATGACCGCGCCATGAGGATCGCGCGCTACAACCCGGACGTGATCCGGCTGGACCGCAAACAGGCCGAATTCTCGCGCCCCGTCTGGCTGTATCTGGACAGTGCCGTCTCTGATTCCCGCATCGATACCGGGCGCGAGAAGGCGGCGCGGTTCAACAGCACCCTGTCGGCGATCGAGGCGCGCTATGGCGTGCCGCGCGAAATCGTGTTGGCCGTCTGGGGGATGGAATCGAATTTCGGCGCCAATCGCGGCAAGATGCAGATCATCCCCTCGCTCGCGACGCTGGCCTATGACGGCCGCCGGGGCGAGATGTTCCAGAAACAGCTGATCGCCTCGCTGAAGATCCTGCAGGCGGGCGATGTCGATCCCGAAAACATGCTGGGCAGCTGGGCCGGCGCGATGGGCCATACCCAGTTCATGCCGACATCCTATCTTGAATATGCCGTCGATTTCACCGGTGACGGCCGCCGCGACATCTGGTCCGACGATCCGACCGACGCGCTGGCCTCGACCGCGGCCTATCTGGCTCGGAGCGGCTGGCGCCGGGGCGAGGCATGGGGGGCCGAGGTCAGGCTGCCCGCGAATTTCAACATGGGCCAGATCGGCAAGAGCACCCGCAAATCCAGCGGCACATGGGCCGCGCAGGGCGTGACCCGCTTCGGCGGCGGCAGCCTGCCATCGGGCAACGGCTCGATCATCATGCCGGCGGGCGCGCGCGGACCGGCCTTCCTGATCCTCGACAATTTCCGGTCGATCCTGCGCTACAACAATTCCGACAATTATGCGCTTGGCGTGTCCTTCCTGGGCGAACGGATCGCCGGGCGGTCGGGCATCCAGGGCGGCTGGCCACGCAACGACCGGCCCTTGTCCACGGCCGAGCGGAAGGAAATCCAGCAGCGCCTGCGCGCCCAGGGCTATTATGACGGCGAGATCGACGGGCTGTTCGGTTCGGGCACGATGACGGCGGTGGCCGCCTATCAGCGCGCCAGGGGCGTGACGCCGGACGGCTACCCGACCTCGATCCTGCTGGATCAGTTGCGCGGCCGTTAGGCCGGGCGGCCGATCCGATCGGCTGCGCGCGCTGCTCGCCCGCCAGGGGCCGTGCGGCGCGGGCAGCCTGCGGCCAGAACGACAGGTTCAGGCGAGCCGGTCGCGAAAAATGCGCAGAACCGTCGCGTAGACATTTCGTTTGAACGGCACGATCCGGGCCAGAAGATCGTCGGCGCGCATCCAGTCCCAGCGGTCGAATTCGGGGTGCTCCGTCTCGATGCAGATGTCGCTGTCCTGACCCAGAAAGCGCATCAAAACCCATTTCTGGCGCTGCCCGCCATAGCGGCCCTTCCAGACCTTGCCCAGCAATTCCGGCGGCAGGTCATAGAAAACCCAATCCGGCGTCTCGTCGAGGATCTCGACCTTGCTGGCGGGAATGCCGGTTTCCTCGGCCAGTTCACGCAGCGCCGCCTCGCGCGCGGTTTCGCCCGGGTCGATCCCGCCCTGCGGCATCTGCCAAGCGGGCGGCTGATCGGTCGGATGGTCCAGCCGCTGACCGGCAAAGACCATCCCGGCCGCGTTGATCAGCACGACGCCCGCGCAGGGCCGGTAGGGCAAGCCCCCCGGCCCCGATGGATAGGCGCCATCAACCATTGTCCTTGGCCGCGCCTTCCTTTCCGGTGCCCGATCCCTCGCCGGTGACTGCGGGCTTGGCTTCCGGGGGCACCCGGTCGGCCTCGAAATCGACGGCGGCCAGACCCTTGAGAATATCCACGGCATAGGCCAGCTGATAATCCTCGTCGCGCAGCTTGGCGGTGGCTTCGACCTCGGCGGCCTCGTCCTCCATCTGCTTCTTTTCCTCTTCGCTGATCGAATCGTTGTTCAGCGCGCCGCGCAGATCGGCCTCGGAACGGCCGAAGCTAGACTGGCTGCGCGGGCCTTCCTTGTCCTGCTCGTCGACCGGCACCGGCTTGGGCTGCGAGACCAGAATGTCGGGCTGGATGCCCAGCGACTGGATCGAGCGCCCCGACGGCGTGTAATAGCGCGCCGTGGTCAGCCGGATCGCGCTGTCCGACGTGACCGGCATGACCGTCTGAACGCTGCCCTTGCCGAATGTCTTCTCGCCCACGACGATGGCGCGGCGGTGGTCCTGCAGGGCACCGGCCACGATCTCGGAGGCGCTGGCGGAACCGCCATTGGTCAGCACCACCATCGGCCTGCCCTGGGCCAGATCGCCGGGTTCCGCGTTCCAGCGTTCGCTGTCCTCGACCTTGCGGCCGCGGGTGCTGACGATTTCGCCGGCATCGAGGAAGGCGTCGCTGACGCTGATCGCCTGGTTCAGCAAACCGCCCGGATTGTTGCGCAGATCCAGAACGAAGCCCGTCACCTTGTCGATGCCGCCGACCTCCTTGACCGCCTTGTCCAGTTCGGTTTTCAGCGTATCGTAGGTTTCATCATTGAAGGTCGAGACGCGCAGGATGACCGCATGCCCCTCGACGCGGCTTTTCACCACGGTCAGCTTGATCGTGTCGCGGGTCATGGTCAGATCGAAGGGTTCCTTTTCGCCCTCGCGCAGGATGGTGACGGTGATATCGCTGCCGACCGGGCCACGCATCATGTCCACCGCCTCGTCCAGCGTCAGCCCCATCAGCGATTCGCCGTTCACATGGGTGATGAAATCGCCGGTCTTGACGCCCGCTTTCGCCGCCGGCGTATCGTCGATGGGCGAGACGACCTTGACCAGACCGTCCTCCTGGCTGACCTCGATGCCAAGGCCGCCAAAGCTGCCCCGCGTCTGGGTCTGCATGTCTTCGTAATCGTTGGCCGCGAGAAAGCTGGAATGCGGATCCAGCGATGTCAGCATCCCGTTGATCGCGGCCTCGATCAGCTTCTTGTCATCGGGCGCCTCGACATAATCGGCGCGGACCCGTTCGAACACGTTGCCGAACAATTCCAGCTGTTCATAGACCGAGGCGTTCTTTCCCGCCTCCTGCGCGACCAGCGGCCCGGCGATCTGCGTGGTCAGAAGCGCGCCGGCAAGCACACCGCCCACGCCGGAAATCAGATAATGTTTCATGACGGCCTTTCCTGCCTCAATCCTCTTGCGGCTCGACGATGGGATTCAGCACGAACCAATCCGCCGGGTCCAGCGTTTCCTGTTCCTTGCGCAATTCCAGATACAGGCTTTCTGTCTGGCCTGCATCCCCGCCGCGCGCGGCATCGGCGACGAACTGCGCGCCGAATTCCTGTTCCGGGGCCTCCTTGCCCCCCATCAGGCCGACCGGATCGCCCGCCTTCAGCACATCCCCGATTTCGCCGAAGACCTGCGCCATGCCCGCAAATATCAGAAGATAGCCGCGCGCGGGCTCCAGGATCATCACATTGCCGTAATCCAGCAGCGGCCCGCGATAGCGGATCGTGGCCGGCCACGGCGTCGTGACCAGTGCGGCGGGCGCGGTCGCGATCACCCAGCCGGGCCGCTTGACACCGGCCGCGTCGGCCTCGCCATAGGGGCGCAGCACGCTGCCCACCACCGGCAGCGGCAGCGAGCCCTGCGCACCCTCGAAATCCTCGCGCGGGGCGCCCACATCCATCTCGATCCCAGCCACCCCGGCGGCGAACTGGTCCAGACTTTCGGCCGCATCGCGCAGTTTCTGCAATTCCTCGGGTGCCTCGGCAAAGCGAATCGGCATGGTCGAACGGTCGGTAACGGCCGAGGCCAGCAGTCGCCGCGCCTCCTGCACCGAGGCCAGTCCCGATCCCAGCATCTCGGCCGCCGCAGATTGCAGCGCCCGCACGGTCGAGATTTCATCCAGATCGGCCTTCAGCCGCTCTGCCTCGGATTTCAGGCCGGGCGTCACGTCCGACAGGATCATCCCCGATCGCGCATTGGCCAGCGCGCCCGCCGGATGCAGCAGCATCGTCGCTTCGGGCGATTGCTGCAATGCGGTCATCGCGCCCAGAACGCTGGCCAGACGATCGCGCTGATCCTCGAACCGCGCCCGCAGCTCACCCTCGCGGGCACTGGCCTGCCGCAGACCCTCGCGCAGCGCGGCAAGACCCAGCTCGTAGCCGCGAATGACCTCGGTCAGCGCGGTGACCTGATCATCGGCGCTGACCGCCTCGGCCAGCTTGCCGATGGCCGCCCGCAACTGCGCCGCCGCGTCCTTGGCATCGGTGACCGCCTCGCTGGCCGGACTCGCTGCCATTGCCGATGGCGCGAAAAGCGGCGCCACCGGCAGCAGCGCGCCAAGCACGGAAATCAGGATCAGGCGCGCGATCATGCTGTCTCGATCAGGCTTTGGCCGGTCATTTCGGCCGGCTGGTCCAGGTCCATCAGTCGCAAGACGGTCGGGGCGACATCGGCCAGCCGGCCGTCATGCAGCGTCGCGCCGTCAGGGCCGCCATAGACGATCACCGGCACCGGGTTGGTCGTATGGGCGGTATGAGGTCCGCCGGTTTCGGGGTTGATCATCGTCTCGCAATTGCCGTGATCGGCGATGATGACGGCCGCGCCGCCGGCACGATCCAGCGCCTGAAGCATCCGTCCCAGACCCTCGTCCACCGCCTCGCAGGCGCGAATGGCGGCGGGCAGGCTGCCGGTATGGCCGACCATGTCGGGATTGGCGAAATTGACCACGATCAGGTCATAGCCGGCGCCGATTGCCTCGACCAGCTTGTCGCTGACTTCGGCGGCGGCCATTTCCGGCGCCAGATCATAGGTCGCGACCTTCGGGCTTTGCGGCATGAAGCGATCCTCGCCCGGTTCGGCCGCCTCCTTGCCGCCATTGAGAAAGAAGGTGACGTGGGGATATTTCTCGGTCTCGGCCAGGCGGAACTGGCGCAACCCCCGGCCGGCGACCCAGGCACCCAGCGTGTTGACCACCTGCCGCTTGGGATAGGCCGATGCCATCCAGTCATTGTGCCGGTCGCTGTAATCGACCATGCCCAGCAGCGCCGCCCATTGCGGCCTGTCGCCGGTATCGAATTCCGCGAAATCGGGATCGGCCAGGGCCGACAGGATCTCGCGCGCGCGGTCGGCGCGGAAATTGAGACAGAAGAACCCGTCGCCGTCCATGGCGCCGTTATAGCCGTCGATCACGAAGGGCTTGATGAATTCGTCGGTCTCCTCGCGGCCATAGGCGGCGGCGACGGCGGCATCGGCGCTGGCGGCAGCCTCGCCCTCGCCCGCCACGATGGCCCGAAAGGCCCGCTCGACCCGGTCCCAGCGCTTGTCGCGATCCATTGCGAAATATCGCCCGATGACGGTGCCGATGCGGCAGCCCTCGGGCAGATTGCCCTGCAGGTCGGTGACAAAACCCTTGGCCGATTGCGGCGGCACGTCACGTCCATCGGTAATCGCATGAACCACCACCGGCACGCCGGCCTCCGACACCGCCTTGGCGGCCGCCAGGACATGCCGGATATGCCCGTGTACGCCACCATCCGAGACGACGCCCATCAGATGCGCGCTGCCTCCGGTCTCCTTCAGTCGCGCCACGAAACCGCCAAGGGTTTCATTGCCAAAGAAGCTGCCATCCTCGATGGCCAGGTCGATCTGGCCCAGATCCATCGCCACGACCCTGCCGGCGCCGATATTGGTATGGCCAACCTCGGAATTGCCCATCTGACCCGAGGGAAGCCCCACATCAGGACCGAAAGTGGTCAGCCTCGCATGCGGGCAATGCCGCATCAGGCGGTCGAAATTTGGCGTCCGCGCCTGGTCGGGCGCGCTTTGTTCCGGCCGGTCCGAGATACCCCAGCCGTCGAGGATGCACAGGATCACGGGTTTGGTCATTCGCGCCTCGCCTTGTTTGCGCCTTTGCGCCCGTTGTTACGCCCGCACACGCGATGCGACAACCACCGATCCAAGCCCCAGCCCCCGAACGCGGCGATTTGACCGGCGCAGCCAGATCTGTCCTTCTCGGTTGCAGAAATACCCTCGGGGGGAGTCCCGGAACGGGACGGGGGGCAGACCGCCCCCCTTTTCACGCGCGATGATAGGGAGCACCGGCCAGGATCGTCGCGGCGCGATACAGCTGTTCGGCCAGCATGACGCGGACCAGAAGATGCGGCCAGACCATGCGGCCGAAGCTGATCTGCCATTCGGACCTGCCACGCAAACCGGATTCCAGCCCGCCCGCGCCACCGATCACGAAGCACAGATCGCGTGCGCCATCGCGATATCCCGCGATCCGGGCGGCGAAATCGGGCGATGTCGGCTGATCGCCACGCTCGTCCAGTGCGACCAGCGCGGCACCCTGCGGAATGGCTCGTTCCAGCAACAGGGCCTCGGCCGCCATTCCGCCGCCGCGGCGGTCCTCGACCTCGTGCATGGTGACGGCCGGAAGGCCAAGGCCGCGACCGGTTTTTGCAAAGCGATCGAGGTAATCCGCGACCAAAGCCGCCTCGGGGGCCTTCTTCAGCCGTCCCACGGCGACAATGTCGATCCGCATCGCCTCAGGGCGCGGGATGGGCGGGCTGGCGGACGCGGCTCAGCGCGTCGGCGGGCATCCACATCTTTTCCAGCTGATAGAAGTCGCGGACCTCGGGCCGGAATACATGCACGATCACGTCGTCGGTATCGACCAGCACCCAATCGCCCGCGTCCTTGCCTTCGATCCGCGCCGAACGCCCCGTATCCGCCTTGAACTTTTCGGCCAGATGTTCGGCGATGGCGCCGACTTGCCGCGCGCTGCGGCCCGACGCAATGACCATGTGGTCCGCGATGGCCGATCTGCCGCGCAGGTCGATCGTCACGATATCCTCGGCCTTGTCATCTTCCAGCGAGGACAGGATGCGGTTCAGAAGCTGATCGCTGCTCAGTTCTTCATCCGCGGCGGTCGCGGCCGGCCCGGCAGCCGGCGAGACGTCTTGTGACAGGGTTGTATCCTCCGGTCAGCGCGCCGATCACCCCCGGCGCAGAGGTAGTCTGAAGATAGCATCTTTTTGCCGCATCTCAATCGTCGCGGCCGGATTCCGCCGCCAGCGGACCCTGTCCCGGCTCTTCCCGCCCCGCCCGGCGCAGTCCGATCGCCTCGTTCAGCACGCGAACCTCGCGCTGCGGGAAGGGGATGGAGATGCCGTTTTCCACGAATCCGTCCCACAACGCCAGATAGACCTGACCGCGCACATTGGTCAGGCCCGCCTCGGCATCGCCGATCCAGAAGCGCAGCACATAATCGACAGAACTGTCGCCAAACCCGGTGACCCAGCAGACCGGACGGCGCTGCGCCAGAACCCGCTTGACCGTCAGTGCGGCATTGATCGCGATTTCGCTGACCTTGTGGGGATCGTCGCCGTAGGACGTGCCGAAGTTCAGGTCGAGCCTCACGAAATTGTTGGTGTGGGACCAGTTCACCACCTGCCCGGTCACCAGATCCTCGTTCGGGATCAGATATTCCTTGCCGTCGCGCGTGACCACGCTGACATAGCGCGCGCCCAGTTCCTCGATCCAGCCGAAGGTGTCGCCCAAACTGATGACATCGCCGGGCTTGATCGACTTGTCCAGCAGGATGATCACACCCGAGACGAGGTTCGACACGACCTTTTGCAGACCGAAGCCCAGGCCGACGCCGACCGCGCCGGAAAAGACTGCGAGGCCGGTCAGATCGAAGCCGACCGCCTTCAGCCCGACGATGACGGCCAGACTGAACAGCACCACCTGCAAAAGCTTGGCTGTCAGCACCCGCATCGTGGGCGAGATGTCCTCGTTCCGCGACAACCGCCCGGTGATCAGGCGCGACAGGATCCGCGCCCCGGCGATCATCAGCCCGGTGACCGCCAGCGCCTTCAGCACCACCAGCGCCGACAACCGCAGATCGCCGATGGTGATGGCAAGAGTGTCGAGGAAATTCGCCGCCGGCTGGATCAGGTCCAGCAGGTACAGCGTCACCCAGATCCACGCGGCCCAGCTGACGATGCGGCGCAGAAAGCGATTGCGGATCACGCGCGCCAGAAAGAAGATCGCGACCCAGGCCGTCGCGATGGTCGCGGCCAGCGCGATCAGCTGGCTGCGCGACGGCCAGGTGATCTCTCGCATCACCAGCGCCACGGCCCAGGCCAGGATCATGAACACGATCAGCGTCATCCGCCGGTCGATCAGAAGGCCCAGCCGCAATCGCCATTTCGGCCAGTTTGCCTGGTGGCGCAACCAGTCGGTGAAAAACCTCGACGCGACGCGGGCCAGAAGCCACGAGACAATCAGCAGGGCCGCCACCGCGACAAGCTGATAAAGCCGTGTCGGAACCAGCATGATCTCGAAGAACAGGACGATCCTCGCCCAGAAACCCTGCGCGGCGTTGATCATGTCGGGACTGACCTGGTCCATGCGCGATCCTCCTGCGCTCGATTAGACCGATGCACAGACGGTCCGGCAAGGCCTGCGATATTGCGTCAACGCCGCAAGCGTCCTAAAAGATCAGCCATGCCCGGGTTCATCTATTTCGACATCCACGACCGCGCGCGCCTGCCCTCGCGCTTTTTCGGCGAGACGCTTTGCGTGACGGCCCGACTGTGACCGGCGGCGGATCCCCCGCCGCAGCCACGCCATGTCGCGCCCTGAACCGCCCCGTAGCCGAAAGCCCAAGCCAATGACCGAACATGCCGCAGCACCGCGCACCCTCTATGACAAGATCTGGGACGCCCATCTGGTCGACCGTCAGGAAGACGGCACCTGTCTGCTGTATATCGACCGACATCTGGTCCACGAGGTGACCAGCCCGCAGGCTTTCGAAGGTCTGCGCATGACGGGCCGCAGCGTGCGCGCGCCCGGACGCACCATCGCCGTGCCCGATCACAACGTGCCCACGACGCTGGACCGCGAAAACGGCATCGACAACGAGGAGAGCCGGATCCAGGTCGACGCGCTGGACCGGAATGCACGCGAATTCGGCGTGATCTACTACCCGGTCAACGACATCCGCCAGGGAATCGTCCATATCGTCGGCCCCGAACAGGGCTGGACCCTGCCCGGCATGACCGTCGTCTGCGGCGACAGCCACACCGCCACCCATGGCGCCTTCGGGGCGCTGGCCCACGGCATCGGCACATCCGAGGTCGAACATGTGCTGGCCACCCAGACCCTGATCCAGTCCAAGTCGAAGAACATGAAGGTCGAGATCACCGGACGCCTCGCCCCCGGTGTCACCGCCAAGGACGTGGTGCTGGCGATCATCGCCGAAACCGGCACCGCGGGGGGCACCGGCCATGTCATCGAATATTGCGGCGAGGTCATCCGCAACCTGTCGATGGAAGGCCGCATGACGATTTGCAACATGGCCATCGAGGGCGGCGCAAGGGCCGGACTGATCGCTCCGGACGAAACCACCTTTGCCTATGTCAAGGGTCGCGCCCACGCCCCGAAGGGCGCACAATGGGAGGCGGCGCTGGCCTGGTGGCGCACGCTTCGATCGGATGACGGCGCGCATTGGGACAAGACCCTCACCCTGCGCGGCGAGGATATCGCCCCCACCGTCACCTGGGGCACCAGCCCCGAGGACGCGCTGCCCATCGACGCCACCGTCCCCGCGCCCGAGGATTTCAGCGGCGGCAAGGTTCAGGCCGCGCGCCGCAGTCTGGATTATATGGGACTGACGGCAGGAACCAGGCTGACCGACATCGCCATCGACGCCGTGTTCATCGGTTCCTGCACCAACGGCCGGATCGAGGATCTGCGCGCCGCCGCCGAAATCCTGCGCGGGCGCAAGCTGGCCGAGGGCGTGCGCGGCATGGTCGTTCCGGGCTCGGGGCTGGTGCGCGCGCAGGCCGAGGAAGAGGGGCTGGATCGCATCTTTGCCGATGCCGGTTTCGAATGGCGGCTTGCGGGTTGTTCGATGTGTCTGGGAATGAACCCCGACCAGCTGGCCCCCGGCGAACGCTGTGCCGCAACCTCGAACCGCAATTTCGAGGGTCGGCAGGGCTACCGGGGCCGCACCCACCTGATGTCGCCCGCGATGGCCGCGGCGGCGGGCGTTGCCGGACATCTGGTCGATGTCCGGGACTTCGCGGCCCAGCCGGTCTGAGGCCGCGGCGTGGTCCGGATCATCGGCATGAACGGCGTCGCCTCACGACCACCGGGGCGCGGGCGATTGCGGGCGTCGCAGAATGGCGACGGCATTCAGCGCGATCAGCACAAGGCCCGCATTCTCGAACAGGTAATTGCCGCTGACGCCGAACTGGTCCAAACCGATCAGGCGGTCAACGTGATGAAAGCTGACGGCGCGAACCACCACGAAGGCTGCGAGAACGATCAGCCCGGCCAGGGCCACGCCGTGTCGCCGCAATCGACCCCGCAGGCCCACCAGACCGGCGATCAGCCCGGCCGCGGCAAGGAGCAGCAGTCCAAAGATGAACGCCTCCTGCACGAATCGCCGCTGGGCATACCAGCCCTGCGCGCGGGCCAGGCATCGCCCCCAGGCCGTCAGCGCGCTTTGCAAATCCAGTTGCTTGTTCACCGCCAGAAAAAGCATCAGCACCATGATCAGGCCCCAGAAGGCGCGTCCGCGCTGTCCGCCCAGCCTGCGCCATACGGCGACGGCCAGTCCGAAGCACAGAAGATAGGCCAGCACCGTCAGCCATCCGGTTGCATTCGGGTCGCCTATGCCGGGCGACCACTGCCCGGCGATGCAATCGATCAGACTTTTACCAATCACCCTGACGCTCCGGCTTGTTCGGCGCCGGCAAGCTAGGCCAGCTTTCCGCGACTGGCCAGACACGAAAAGACGAGGTTTTCGATGGACAAGTTCACAACGCTGACCGGCATCGGCGCGCCCATGCCGCTGGTCAATATCGACACCGACATGATCATCCCCAAGCAATTCCTGAAGACGATCAAGCGATCCGGCCTTGGCGTGAACCTGTTCGACG
>Ga0163108_10002264_pt1 | contig 13989 bp, 12 predicted proteins | sample Fk1155metaG_FD_109644 | JGI IMG/M metagenome (GOLD analysis project Ga0163108, IMG submission 109644) | Marine microbial communities from the Central Pacific Ocean - Fk160115 155m metaG | ecosystem: Environmental > Aquatic > Marine > Oceanic > Photic zone | place: The Central Pacific Ocean...
AGAGGTGGTTCTGGAGTTGCAGCGCTTTGGCGTCGAAGTGATTGCTGTTGATCGCTATGTTGATGCCCCGGCGATGCAGGTGGCGCATCGCCAGTATGTGATTGATATGCTCGACGGGCCAGAACTCCGAAAGCTAGTAGAGTCTGAGAGTCCCAACCTCATCATTCCAGAGATCGAAGCCATTGCGACCCAGACGTTGGTTGAACTGGAAAAAGAAGGATTTCAGATAATCCCCTGTGCAAATGCGGCTAACTTGACGATGAATCGAGAAGGCATCAGACGCTTGGCGGCTGAGGAGCTCGGTCTCGCCACTTCGTCCTATGTCTTCAGTGAGAATGAAGACGAATATAAGGAAGGAATTGAAGCCATTGGCATTCCTTGTGTAGTCAAGCCGGTTATGTCGAGTTCCGGCAAAGGTCAGTCGACAGTTTTGTCTGAGTCAGATGTCATGCCATCCTGGGAGTATGCAAAAAGTGGTGCCAGGGGTGAAGCAAGCAAGGTTATCGTTGAAGGATTCGTCGATTTTGATTATGAAATTACACTACTAACGATACAACACGTGAACGGTTGCTCGTTTTGTGAGCCGATCGGTCATCGCCAGGAGAACGGCGATTATCAGGAATCCTGGCAACCGCAGCCCATGTCTGGAACTGCTTTACGAGACTGTCAGGATATCGCCGAAAAAGTGACTCACGCATTAGGTGGATACGGTTTGTTTGGAGTTGAATTTTTTGTTAAAGGCGACAAAGTCTATTTTAGTGAGGTCAGTCCGAGGCCGCATGACACTGGAATGGTAACAATGATCAGTCAGGACTTGAGTGAATTTGCTTTACATGTCAGGGCAGTATTGGGCCTACCTATCCCTAATATTCGATTTAGAGGGCCATCGGCTTCCTCAGTGATTTTAGTGCATGGAGAATCTAGCCAGGTAAATTTCATGGGAGTCGAAGATGCTCTGAGTGAGCCGGATACTCAGGTTCGGTTATTTGGAAAGCCTGAGGTCTCAGGTGAAAGACGGATGGGCGTTTGCCTCGCTATGGGTGGGAGTGTCCAAGAAGCGCGAGACAAAGCGAATTCCGCTGCATCTAAGATTGACTATTCGTTATGATGGCCTTTAAAAAACAGCTTAGTAAGGCTATAGTGTCGGCCCATGTTTAAGCAGATTTCAAGCACAGTAAGTCCTTTCCAATTGGTTTTGGACACGTGTTTGCGGCTGCTCCTGCCGGTTTAGCCGGCATATATTCATTTACAAAGGGCGTTAGCCCACCCTGTTAAACAAATATTAGTCTTAGGATGAGTTTTTAGAGTAGCGTGCGGTGCTCTGGATTGAGGGATAAAGTAATGAGTAAACAGCCTAGTACGGGTCGCGCTCCAGGCGCGATGCCATTTTCAAAATATCAAGCTTTCAAGCCAATAGATTTGCCTGATCGTCAATGGCCTTCGCAAGTCATTGAGCATTCACCTAGGTGGTGCAGCGTCGATTTGCGTGACGGCAATCAAGCGTTAATCGATCCCATGAATGTCGATGAAAAATTACGGTTATGGGATCTTCTTTTGGATATAGGGTTTTCAGAAATCGAAGTAGGTTTTCCTGCAGCATCACAGCCTGATTTCGATTTTATACGAAAGCTGATTGACGAAGACCGAATTCCCGACGATGTGACTGTTCAGGTCCTTTGTCAGGCGCGAAGAGAACTGATCGAAAAAACGGTTGAAGCGCTAGAAGGCGCATCAAATGTGATATTTCATCTTTATAATTCTACCTCCGAGTTACAGCGACGAGTTGTGTTTGATCTAGACCGGTCTGGAATCACCGATTTAGCTGTAAAGGGCACCGAGATCGTAAAAGAAGGCTTAAAGAATTTTTCATCAAATGTCACTTTTGAGTATTCCCCGGAGAGTTTTACGGGGACGGAGTTGGATTTTGCGGTTGACATATGTGGAGCCGTTGCTGAAACCTGGGGAGCGACACCTGATGACCCGATTATCATCAATCTGCCTTCTACGGTTGAAATGGCAACGCCAAACATCTATGCGGATCAGATTGAATGGTTTGTCCGTAATTTTGAATATAGGGAAAGTACGGTGATTAGTCTTCACACGCATAACGATAGAGGGACGGGCGTTGCGGCGACTGAGTTAGCCATTATGGCTGGCGCTGATCGAGTTGAAGGCTGTCTTTTCGGAAACGGGGAAAGAACCGGTAATTGCGATTTGGTTACTGTTGCGATGAATTTGTTTAGTCAAGGTGTTGATCCGACTCTTGACTTTCGTGCGATGCCGGAGATTCGAGAAGCCGTTGAATCAATCAATAAGATACCAGTACATGAAAGGCATCCATATGCCGGCGAATTGGTTTTTACAGCTTTTTCAGGCTCTCATCAGGACGCTATCAAGAAGGGAATGTCCAAGGTTGAAGAGGGTCTATGGGAGGTCCCTTACTTGCCAATTGACCCGGGTGATGTAGGCAGTTCTTATAAAGAAGCCATTAGAGTGAATAGCCAATCGGGTAAAGGCGGTGTAGGGTTTTTGTTAGAAGAACACTATGGGATTAGTTTACCGCGTGAATTGTTGGTGGAATTTTCGGGATTGGTTCAGCAATTAACAGAAAAGTTAGATAGGGAGATCAAAACAGAAGAAATTTATGACTCCTTGATTTCTAACTACATTGTTGAGTCAGGCCCATATAGGTTAGTTGATTATGATTTGCTCAGTGCTAAGGAAGAGGGTCAACGGTGTGTTGCCAGAGTCGAAATTTCAGAAAACCTGGTTACGATTGATGGAGAGGGAAGCGGCCCGATAGAGGCATTCGTCAATGCAATGGCTGATACTCTGAATGAGCCGATTGTTGTTGTAGATTATCGGGAACACGCCTTGGGTACGGGTACAGATGCTCAGGCAATCTGTGTTCTGGCCATAGAGGATAATGTGAATCAGAAACGTTTTTATGGGCTCGGACTAAGTCGAAACACCATTACTGCCAGTCTTTCAGCCATAGTCTCTGCATTAAATAGACGGTGGAACGTTTGATTTAATCTAATTCGTCGTAATCGCTTTCGGGTGCATTTTTTGTGGTTGAATGACTTTTAACAATTCTTAGGTTTTTAACCATGTTGTCGGTGAGTTGAAGAGTCTCGATCTGATACTCTTCAATTTGAATGCACAGATTTTCTTCGGGAATGGTTTCTAAGTGCTCTAACACTAAACCATTTAATGTTTTAGGCCCCGCGATTGGTAGTTGCCAGTCTAGGGCTCGATTGATATCTCTTAAAAGAGCTCCACCATCAATTACGTAGCTGCCATCTTCTTGGGGATGTATTTCTGGAGTATTTGCTGAAAAGTCAGAAGTAAACTCCCCCACTATCTCCTCGAGAATGTCTTCCAGGGCCACTAGCCCCTGCAGATCGCCGTACTCGTCAAGTACAAGCGCGATTCTCTGTTTTTCGGACTGAAATCTTATGAGTTGCTTGTCCAATGGAGTGGCTTCCGGAATATAATAAGGTTCGCGCGTCAATTGCATTAAATCAGACTTGGAAAATTCATCTGTTCCCATGAATCGTGCAAGGCGTCTTAGATGAAGAATACCGATTATGTTGTTAATAGATTCTTTGTAGACGGGTAACAGAGTGTGTTGGCTGTTGGATGCTGTTTCAACAATTTCACTCATGTCTGAGTCTATATCGATCGCTTCGATTTCATTTCTCGGGATCATGATGTCATTGACTGAAACTTGTTCAAGGTCTAACAGTCTAACCATCATGCTTTGGCGCTCGCCCACCGAATTCGCGCCTTCGTTAACGACTGTTTTGAGCTCTTCGGCTGAAAGATTATCGCTGCTGGTAGGGGTGCTTTTTAGGAATGGACGGACCAGTCCATTGCTGATGACATTGACCAGTTTTACAGGAATCACAAGTAGCTTTTGTATTGGCTCAAGAATAAAAACAGCCTTGAAGGCCCATTCTTCCGGTCTCTCCGCTGCTAAGGTCTTTGGTGCGACCTCTGCAAATATCAAAAAGATTGCGGTTAGGATCCAGGGTGCTAGAAGTACACCAGTATCGCCAAATAACCTCATGCCAATAATTGTTGCGATCGTTGCCGCTGAAAAATTGACGAGATTGTTGCCTATCAAAATGACTCCTAAGAGCCGGTCGGGCTTTCTTAACAATCTATTCGATATGCGAGCTGCTCGATTTCTCTTTTTGACTAAATGTTTTAGGCGATATCTATTGATGGCCATCATCGCGGTTTCAGTCCCGGAAAAATAAGCGGACGACAAAAGAAGTATGACCATCGCGATTGAGAGCATCAAAAGCGATGTTTCTGAAAGGATCATATGCTTAGCACGTATTCCACAACAAATTTACTCCCGGCATAACCCAAGACTAACAAAGAAAAGGCGACCAAGGCCCATCGAACTGCAAGGGTTCCTCGCCAGTTGAAAGCGATTCGACCGACGAAAAAAATGACGTAGGTAGCCCATGAAAGAGTGGTGATGACAACATGATGCGCAACCCGTTGAGCCATGATGTCTTCAAGAAAGAAAAACCCGGTGACGATAGAGATTGTCAAGAGACCAAGCCCCCACCACAGCATTGCGATGAGTAGTCTTTCCATGGTTTCTAATGAGGGCACCAAATAACCAAGTGAACCGCTATGTGTTTTTAATTTGCTCTCTTGCATTCCCAATAGAACAGACTGAATGGTCGCCATGAAAAGGGCGACGTATGCGGCGACCGATATGAATATATGGAAGAGCAAAGGGCTCCCCGTGCTTATTTGTTTAGCAGATTCCTGCGGTAGAAATGTAGCAAAGATTACGATAACAATAGCTACTGGCGTGGCAACAAACGACAGGGTTATCACTGGCAGTCTGAGACTGATTAAGCTGATAAAAAGAATTACTAGATACGAGCCGAAGTTGGTCACAGATAATAGGCTAAGGTTTACTCCTAGTTCGCCATCCAAGATTAAAAAAGTCGCAAAGCCATGAGATATTAAACCAATCACCATTAGGCTAAATCCAAGCGGGTCTGGCGAGAATTTTTCTTCCTTGAGCTTAAGCCATTGATATCTAATACCTAATAGGTAAAAGATGATTGAGATTATAGTAGCGGCGGCCGTCATAAGGCTCTGATCACCGTAGGCTTTTGTTGTTTTCCATTGGTGCTAATCATAGTCGATTATAAACAACATCGTTAACCTAAAATTTATTTGAGCAGTTATAATTCTTTATCTTAAATATAAAATGCTCAACCTATGTTCGAAAACTTAACTGAACGATTCAGTACCAGTCTGAGAGGCCTCTCAGGCAAGGCTAAATTATCTGAAGAAAATATAAGTGGTGCTCTCAACGAGGTGCGCAATGCTCTGATTGAGGGTGATGTCGCTTTGTCGGTGGTTGACGATTTTGTTTCAGCGGTTAAACAAAGATCGATAGGGCTCGCGGTATCCGAGGCATTGGATCCGGGGCAACAATTTGTGAAATTGGTTGAGGCTGAGCTAACAGAACTCCTTGGCGGAGCCTCAGGTGGATTTGATGTTGGCCGAGCTGAGCCTTCGGTTATCCTATTGGCAGGTCTTCAGGGGGTAGGTAAGACAACAACGGCGGCAAAACTCGCACTGTTTTTGACTCGAGAACAGAAAAAACGCGTATCTTTGGTGAGCGCAGATATCTACAGACCTGCGGCGATTGACCAGCTTCGGACTCTTGCGTCTGAAGTTGATGTTGATTTTATTGAGTCTGACCCAGCTGAAAAACCAGAAGCTATAGCTACTCATGCTGTCGAGGAAGCTAAGAAACGGGTTTCGGATGTGCTGATCATCGACACTGCGGGTAGGTTGAGTGTTGATGAAGAGATGATGAATGAGATCCAACGTGTACATCAGGTCGTCAGACCAGTCGAGACACTGTTTGTGGTCGATGCTATGACGGGACAAGATGCCGCCCGTTCTGCGCAGGCATTTAATCAAGCATTAGATTTAACAGGCGTTATATTAACTAAGGCTGATGGCGACTCGAGAGGTGGCGCGGCGCTGAGCGTCAAGGCGATTTGTGGTAAACCCATCAGGTTTCTGGGAGTTGGTGAGAAGATTGATGCCTTAGAGCTTTTCCATCCTGATCGGCTAGCGTCAAGAATACTTGGCATGGGAGATATTCTTTCTCTTATCGAAGAAGCTGAAAAGAAAGTCGATAAATCTAAGGCTGAGAAATTCGCGAAAAAATTGGAGAAAGGTAATCGCTTCGATTTGGAGGACTTTAAAGACCAGCTAGATCAAATGGCTAATATGGGTGGCATAGAAAGTATGCTGGATAAGATGCCGGGTATGAATAAATTGCCCCCTTCTGCGCAGGCCTCCATAGATAGCGGGTTGTTTAAGACGATGGCTGTGATAATTGATTCGATGACAATGCAGGAAAAGCAGTATCCAGACCTCATATCGGGTTCACGTAAACAGAGGATCGCTAAAGGTAGTGGTAAGCAGGTGCAGGATGTTAATCGATTAATGAAACAATTTAAGCAAGCACAAAAGATGATGAAGAAAGTCTCTAAAAAGGGTGGAATGCAAAAAATGATGAGAGGGCTAAATAATCTTCAGTCGCCGCCTTTTCAAAAGCGTCGTTAGGATTTTTGGCTGAATCCTAAGGATTTGCAACATAGATTGAATTCTATAGAATACCGCCTCGCTCGAACTTTGTTGCAGGTGTTGTCAATTAACCGGATTTACGAGCGTTTGAGCTCATACAAACAGGATTTAACATTATGGTGAGAATTCGACTTGCTAGGCATGGTTCTAAACAGAACCCGTTTTATCACATCACTGTCGCGGATAAGCGTAGAAGTCGGGATGGTCGCTTTATTGAGCAGTTAGGCTTTTTTAATCCGGTTGCAAAAGGCAGTGCTGAAGAGTATCGCATCGATATGGATCGTATCGATTATTGGCTCTCGAAGGGTGCTCAGCCTTCTGAGATGGTTAAAAAATTAGTCACGCGAGCTAAGAAAGAGGTTGATCAACCACAAGAAGCGGCGGCGGAGTAGTTTTTAGAACTGAGAACTCCTTAAAATGCGACCTACTGACATTGTTGTAGTGGGGAAAATTCAAACTGCGCATGGCTTAAGGGGCTTGCTTAAGGTCCGCTCTTTTACCGATCCTCCGAACAACTTCGAAAAATATTCAGATTGCTATATCTCCAAAAATAATGGTTCAGATTGGAGGGCATCTGTGATTTCTAGTGTTTCGAAAAATGGAAACTCCTTTCTAGTAGAAATAGAAAATATTACGAATCGTGAACAGGCGCTAGCCATCAAAAGTGAACTTATTGGGGTAGGTCGTGATAAGTTGGAAGAAGTTGGTTCTGGTGAATATTATTGGACAGATATAGTTGGTTGTTCGGTAGAAAATGGTGAAGGATTTCAATTCGGGAAAGTTGATCGACTCATTGAAACTGGATCTAATGACGTTATGGAAATATCGGGAACACAAGGTAAGAGATTAATACCATTTTCGGGTGATTATCTGGTATCAGTTGATATAGATCAGAGATTAATTGTTGTGGTTTGGGAGCCAGACTGGAACTGAATATGTGGATCGGGATCCTAACTCTTTTTCCTGAAATGTTCTCCGGTATCGAGAATTTTGGTGTTTTAGGTCGGGCTGTTAAAAACAAAGTAGTTGAACTCGAGTTTTTTAATCCAAGGGATTTTGCATTAGATAATTACAGACGCGTAGACGATTACTCTTATGGAGGAGGCCCTGGAATGGTGCTGAAATTTGAGACGCTTGAGGCTGCACTAAAACAGGCGAAAAAAAAGGCACCTCTCGGAACACAGGTGATGCTCATGAGCCCTCAGGGAGAAACTCTTAAGCAAGATAAAGCGAAAGGTTTGTGCTCTGAGAAAGGTCTTATTTTGGTTTGTGGTCGATATGAAGGAATCGATCAGCGATTTATAGAAAAGTACGTAGACCAAGAGGTATCGATCGGCGATTACGTTCTGTCTGGTGGTGAATTGCCGGCGATGGTTCTGATTGATGTTATGGCTCGGCATTTGCCTGGAGTGCTGGGGAACTCTGATTCTGCAATAGATGAAACTTATATTGAAGGATTGTTCGATTACCCTCATTATACGCGCCCAGAGTCGATTGCAGGTATGGGTGTACCCAAAGAGCTATTGAGTGGTGACCCGATTAAGGTCGCTAGGTATCGGCGAAAACAGGCACTGATTAGAACCTACGATAAAAGACCGGAGTTACTGGCGAAGCACTCATTAGATGCCGTCGATTGTGAGATACTCAGGGAGCATTTTGAAGGCTCGGTTGGTGAGCCAATTTAAATAGGATAGAGCGATGAGAAGAAATAAAATCATAGAAGAACTCGAAAAAAGTCAGGAAAAAGAGATTCCTGACTTTTCACCTGGGGATACTGTGAGTGTTTCGGTTAGGGTGAAGGAAGGTGAAAGAGAGCGTCTTCAGGCATTTGACGGAGTCGTTATTGGGAAACGCAATAAAGGAGTTAATTCGTCGTTTATCGTTAGGAAAATTTCTCACGGAGTCGGCGTAGAGAGAACATTCCAAACACATAGTCCTCTGATTGCATCTATTGAAGTTAGACGAAGAGGCGATGTAAGACAGGCCAAGCTTTATTATCTTCGCGAGCGCTCAGGCAGATCTGCTCGTATTAAGGAAAAAATAGGTTAGTGGAAATAAACCAGCTTGCTAGGCTTAGGGGAGAAAGGAAAAGGGGAGAAATTCTAGCAAGCTGGTTTACGCTTTGATCGTACTTTGTCCTGTCCTTTACTGTTTATATTCCGACACTTATTGTTAATACAATAAAAAAAGCAAAAGCTGTGCCAACTCTTATGCTGATTTAATAATCATTGGATCTCTCTTGAAGAGTAAGAATAGATTGATTTTGATTTTTTGGACTGTATGCTTTTTTCGATTCCTATTTAGCGTTGCTCTAAAAGTGTGCAGTTTTGGGACTTTAGACTTTGGTTGGTGCATTTTATATGGCTCGAATCAAACCAGGTGAACCTTCACCCGATATTGATTTATATCTAGATGCTATTTGGCTAGAAAAAAATCTCAGTAGCAATTCGCTTGATGGTTATAGAAATGACCTTGTTCATACTGAGGCTTGGCTTCAAAAGAAATCGAAAAATTTAATGACAGCGTCAAGTACCGATCTTCATGATTATATGGCAGCTATTTTTGATAAAGGCTTTTCATCAAGTACAGCAGCCAGGTGGCTCAGTGCAGTCAGAGGGTTTTATCGGTATGCATTATCCACGAATATATTAGAGGTTAATCCCACTGACTCGCTTAAACATCCTAAGAATAGTCGAAGGTTACCTACGAGCCTTTCTTTTGCTGAAGTAGGTAGGTTATTGGAGGCTCCCGATGTATCCAAGGCAATAGGTTTTCGAGACAGGACAATGTTGGAGCTGCTATATGCTTGCGGTTTGAGAATTACCGAATTGGTTTCTATCGAGTTTAAGCAAGTTAATTTACGTCAGGGTGTGATCAGGGTGATGGGGAAAGGGGCTAAAGAACGATTAGTCCCTATGGGCGAAGAAGCTTTAGTGTGGTTGAACAAATATATCACTGAAGTTAGAAGGGATTTTGTCAAATCAGATAGCAATTATTTGTTTTTGACTAATAGAGGTGGGAGCATGACCCGCCAAAACTTTTGGTACGCTATTAAGAAATATGCTTTGCTAAGTGGAATAAATACGGATATTTCGCCACATACGCTTAGACATGCCTTTGCTACGCACTTGTTAGACAACGGCGCAGATTTAAGGGCTGTGCAGATGATGCTTGGACACAGCGACCTGTCGACAACACAGATTTATACGCATATAGCGCAGGAAAGACTGAAGGGATTGGTCTTGGAGCACCATCCCAGAGGGTAGAAAAGAATAAAACAATCGATCGATAGCCGTTATTATAAGAGGGAATACCTGTGTTGGCGAAACTCTTGGAGTGATTGTTATGTGGTGTAATAAAAAGCAATATTTATTGGTGTTGTTGGCATCTTTAATACCGATTGGGGTGTGTCTTTCGGATGATAAGAGTGATGCAGGTTTGCTCGTAGTCGAAGAGAAACTTAAGAATCTACGACCTGATTTACCGATAAAGGATGTATATGAAAGCCCGGTGCCTGGAATTGTAGGTATTGACTTGGAAGGCGGAGCGACGCTGTATGCTACCCAAGACGCTAAGTTCATGTTTGCTGGCGATTTGTATGCACTTGGCTCGGACATTACTAATCAGACTGAAAACCGCCGGAACAAAGTTCGTAAAAAAATCATTGCTGATCAGCCTTTGAACAATATGATCATATTTTCTCCAACCAAGCAGGTTAAAGCATACGTTAACGTGTTTACTGATGTGGATTGTGGGTATTGCCAAAAACTCCATAGCCAGATAGACGACTACAACGACCTTGGCATTGAGATTCGTTATTTAGCGTATCCTCGGGCCGGTCTTGAGGGCGAAACATATACCAAGACCGTTTCAGCATGGTGCGCTAGCGATCGGCAGGGCGCGATTACCGCACTTAAATCCGGCGTTCAGATTCCAAGTCGACAATGTAATAGTCCGGTCAAGGAGCACTATTTGATTGGCCAAGCGATAGGAATTAAGGGAACGCCGGCGATTGTCACATCGTCAGGGAAAATGTTGCCAGGTTATTTACCGCCCGACAGGCTGGCAGAAGAATTGGACATTTGAGGTATGTGTTGCGGTTGGTCTTTATTGGTGGGGATCTTTTTTTGTCGGAGAATTAGTTGAAAGAGCTCAGGTTAGGTATAGCGGGTTTAGGTGTGGTCGCTCAAGGCTTGTTAAGTATTATCCAAAATAATGGTCAATTGATTGCACAAAGAACTGGAACCTGGCTAAAGGTGGTGCGCGTGGCGAGTCGTACCGAGAAGCCCGAGGTAGATTTGCTGGGAGCGAGTTTTTCAAAGTCGGTTGATGAACTTTGGAAAGATCCTGATGTCGATGTGATTGTCGAATTAATGGGAGGTGTGGATACCGCTAGAGACTTAATCGTAAATTCTCTGAATAAAGGTAAGAAGGTGGCGACTGCTAATAAGGCGGTTATAGCTTTGCATGGCGACGAATTGATAAATGACGAGACGACTGGCCGATTGAAATTTGAAGCTTCCGTGGCGGGAGCAATACCGATCATACAAATGTTGCAGAAAGCGCTGGTGGCTAACCAGTTTGCTCAAATTGTTGGCATTATTAATGGGACTTGTAACTATATTCTCACGGCGATGCAGGAAAAGTCTTTGTCATTCGATTCTGCATTACAAAAAGCTCAAGAATTGGGCTTTGCAGAGGCGGATCCTTCATTTGATATTGATGGGATTGATGCGGCTCATAAATTGACGATCCTTTTGTCGCTAGCGTTTGGAAGACCATTTGATTTTGAAAAAATCTATGTTGAAGGGATTACTTCGATTTCTGAGGAGGACATTCGATATGCTGAAGAGCTCGGTTACCAGATTAAGCATGTCGGGATTATTAAGAATGAGGGTCAATTACTCGAAGCTAGAGTTCATCCAGCTTTGATACCAAAAGAACAGTTACTAGCCAGCGTGCTTAACGAGCAGAATGCGGTGCATGTGAAAGGAGATTCTTCTGGAGATATGCTGTTTAGTGGCCCAGGAGCTGGCAGTTTGCCAACGGCTTCTGCGGTTGTTTCAGATTTGGTGGCTTTTGCCACAGATGATGAAAAGCCGATAGGCGAAACAAACATTGTGGAATCAATTAATGAAAGCTCTTATGAACTGGTTTCTATGGATAGGGTTTGCGTGCCCCATTACCTCAGGATACTTACGGAGGATAAGCCGGGTATTATGGCAAAGATCACCAGTATATTGTCCGAGTTCGATATCAGTATAGAAGCGGTAATTCAGAAAGGGTCGGGCATTAGCTTAAGTCATGTTTCGGTAGTTATATTGTCTAATGCGGTCCGAGAGTCAGTGATGAGAGAGGCGGTTGCCAATATTGAGAACCTATCGGAGGTCTCCCAGGGCATCGTAGATATAAGAATCGAAAACATGTCTCAAAAAGAGTCGTAGCCAAGATCGAAATCATTACTCGAAACCCAGAGCCAAGAACTCTGTTGAATGGTGACCCTGTTCTCGATCGAATTTTCGCAAGTAGAGGTATCTTAACGGTTGATGACCTTGATCGGTCCTTGACCGCGCTCTATGGCCCAATAGGTATCCCGGATATAGAAATAGCTGCCGAACGGTTAGTAGATTCACTGGTCAACCAGGAAAAGATAGTAGTCGTTGGGGATTTTGATGCTGACGGCGCAACTTCGGTGGCCTTATGTATTTTGTGTTTGAAGTCTTTTGGTTTTGAACAAGTTGATTACATAGTTCCGAACCGGTTTGAGTTTGGTTATGGACTTTCGCCAGAGATCGTAGAACTTGCACTCACACTTAATCCCAAACTGATATTAACCGTGGATAATGGCACCTCTAGCATCGAAGGCGTTGAGTATGCCAATTCACTGGGACTCGATGTGGTGATAACGGATCATCACCTGCCAGGGTCAGTGAAGCCTAACGCCTATGCGCTAGTGAACCCTGTTCTGGCTGAGTCAAGCTTTCCCAGCAAGTCTATGGCCGGAGTCGGTGTGGCCTATTATTTGATGGGGGTAGTTCGGCGGTTATTGCGTGAGAGAGATTGGTTTGAAAAAAATCGATCGGAACCCAATCTCGCAGACTACTTGGACCTGGTTGCATTGGGGACTATCGCCGATGTAGTGCCGCTGGATAAAAATAATCGAGCGCTGGTTTATAACGGGATTAGACGCATTCGGGCGGGAAGATGCAGGCCTGGTATTAAGGCGATCGCCGAAATCGCTGGCCGAGAGTTGTCCAATCTTACATCCCAGGATCTCGGCTTTTCTATTGGTCCAAGACTTAATGCTGCTGGGCGGCTTGATGATATTTCCTTGGGGATTCAATGTTTGCTCGAAGACGATCTTGAAAAGGCACAAACGATTGCAAGCTCATTAAACCAACTCAATAAGGAGCGTCGGGAAATAGAAGGAGAAATGGTTTTACAAGCTAAGGCTTTGATTAGTGGTCAAGATTTGGACTCCACTCGATACGGCTTGGTGATCTACGATGCGTCTTTCCACCAGGGGGTGATTGGTATTTTGGCAGGGAGGATGAGGGAGAAAACGAATCGACCTGTAATAGCTTTTGCAGATGATATCGACACAAAGAACGGAGAATTGAAAGGCAGTGCAAGGAGCATCGAGGGGCTGCATATAAGAGATTTGCTGGATCAGATTGCGGCGAATAATCCAGGACTTTTACTTAAGTTTGGTGGGCATGCAATGGCTGCAGGTTTGTCCATTAAAAAGGTTCACCTTGAAAGATTTGAGTTGATTTTTGATAAGTTGGTAAAAGCTTCGGTGGATCCTGACTTGTTAAACAAACGAATATTAAGTGATGGTCGGTTGAACACTGAGGAGTTGTCTCTTGATTTGGTCGCTGCAATCGAGGATGCCGGTCCATGGGGAAACGAATTTCCCGAGCCGGTTTTTGATGGGCGTTTTGATTTGGTTAGTCAACGTGTGGTTGGCCAAGAGCACCTAAAAATGGTGCTATCGAAAGATGATCGTCTTGTCGATGCGATCGCCTTTAGACAAGCTTATCTAGATGACAACCCTGAAAGTGTGCATGTGGTCTATAAACCGCAGATCAATCGATATGCAGGAGCGGAGACTCTTCAGCTGTTAGTGGAGTACATTGGAGCTATCGCTTAGAATTGGTTCTGTAAGTCTTGATAGCTTGTTTGGCTCAATATTTTTTTGGAAATGCTATGACTGAAATCACTACTATTCGAGAAAAAGCGAAAAACTTGATAGAGCGTGACGCGCTGTTGAGGGGGTATCTTTGACTTGTCGGAAAAGCAATTTAGATTAGAAGAAGTAGAAAGAGAGCTGGCCCAACCCGG
>Ga0163108_10002265_pt1 | contig 13985 bp, 12 predicted proteins | sample Fk1155metaG_FD_109644 | JGI IMG/M metagenome (GOLD analysis project Ga0163108, IMG submission 109644) | Marine microbial communities from the Central Pacific Ocean - Fk160115 155m metaG | ecosystem: Environmental > Aquatic > Marine > Oceanic > Photic zone | place: The Central Pacific Ocean...
GCTGTGGCACTCATGGATACAATAGAAGGACTTATTGCTCATAAAGTGTTTAGCCAAGTTTCTCTGCATAATAAATATGGAGGCGTTGTGCCAGAATTGGCTTCCAGAGACCATATTAAGAAACTATTACCTCTCATCGATGACCTTTTAAAGTCTCAAGATTTCAAATTAGGAGATTTAGATGCTATTGCTTACACAGCAGGACCAGGTCTTGCTGGCGCCTTACTTGTAGGTTCCGTGATAGCTAATGGGCTGGCTTTCTCGTTAGAGATACCTGCAATCCCCGTCCATCATATGGAAGCTCATTTATTGGCTCCTCTTATTGAGGGTAAATATTCTGAGATGCCATTTATCGCTTTGTTGGTTTCAGGCGGGCATACATTGTTGGTACAGGTCAATGAAAGAGGCTCTTACACACTTTTAGGTAAAACTCTTGATGATGCTGCAGGTGAGGCTTTCGATAAAGGGGCAAAATTGCTAGGTCTTGGTTATCCAGGAGGTCCTGCGATAGCAGAACTGGCTCAATCCGGTGATTCCGAAACCTATCATTTTCCGAGACTGATGATGAAAGAGAAACACAATCTAAATTTTAGCTTTAGTGGCTTAAAAACTGCCTTAATGTATAAGGTTAAGGGCTTAAAAAATAAGGAGCTTCTTACCGACAAAACAAAAGCCGATCTTGCTCTTGCCTATGAAAAAGCTATTGTGGATAGCCTGGTCCAGAAAACAGAATTAGCTGTAAACCTTACAGGTATTCAATCCGTTATTATAGCAGGTGGAGTTGGGGCAAATAATAAGTTACGCAATAGCATGAGGCAAAAATTGGCAGAAAAAGATGTCAAGGTGTCCTATCCTAGCGTAGAGTTTTGCACTGATAATGCCGCTATGATTGCTTTGACAGGCTTATTTAATTACCAGAAAGGCATGCACAATATTGATTACAAAATAGAGGTACACCCACGTTGGTCAATCGATAAGATTGATCAACGATTTCACGGCATTAATGATGGATAAAATTATCTTAAACGATCTTAGAATAAAGGCTGTCATTGGTATTTGGGAGTGGGAAAAAAGAAACCCTCAAATAATTTCAATTGATCTTGAAATAGAAACGGATGTCAATAAAGCCTCAGAGACTGATTCTATAAAGGATACACTTGATTATAGAGCCGTGGCTAAAAGGATGAAGGAGTTTGCTCAGTCTAACCAGTTTGATCTTATAGAAACACTCATTGAAAAAATGGCTCAGTTAATTTTGGATGAATTTGAGGTTCAATGGCTTAAATTAACCATTTCCAAGCCATTGGCCATTAGAGATTCAAGGAATGTTGCGATTTGTATAGAGCGCAGTAAACATGACTGATGCAGATCAACCAAAACCGGTCGATGTATTTTTTAGTATAGGCAGCAATGTGAATCCTGAGGCGAACGTTCAATTTGCATGGTCAGAAATAGATCAAATTTTTGAGATCAAACAAGTATCTTCTGTTTACAAAAATAAATCCGTTGGATTTGAGGGCGATTATTTTTTAAATATGGTTTTGAAATTAAGCACAACCCGGAGTCCTTATGAGATAGTGGAAGAACTCAATAGAATAGAGTCGACAGCGGGAAGAGAAATTGGTAAAGGCACTTTTGACTCTAGGACACTTGATATCGATATGATCCTCTATGGCGATCTAGTGGACCCAGAAGAACCTTTGAAACTTCCGCGAAAAGACATCGATCTATACAGTTTTGTCATAGGCCCTCTAGCAGAAATTGAGCCCAGAGGCATTCACCCCGTTTCAGGAAAGAGCTTCATCGAATTATGGGAAGGATTTAACCAAGAGGCATTCCCCTTAGAGAGGACCTCAATTAGATTTGACTAGTTACCAGCCGATGCTTCTGCCACCATCAACTGCAATAATCTGTCCGGTGGTATAGGGAGCATCTTGTATGAGGAACAAAGCACACTGAGCGATGTCTTCAGGTGTGCCAGGGTTTTTAAGAGGAATTTGCTCCAGTATATTCTCTTTTATTTCTTCCGGAGGCTCATCCTCAGGCCATAGTATTAACCCCGGTGAAATACCATTAACTCTGACATCCGGAGCCAAATCTTTTGCCAGTGACCGTGTCAGCGTAGCCAGACCTGCTTTTGCAGATCCATAAATTGAATGATCTTTTAAAGGTTTTTTAGCATGGATATCAATGATATTGATAATAACTCCACTTGATTTTTTTAAGTGCTCAGCAGCATATTTACACAAAAATAAGGGTGCTTTTAAGTTGGTTCCCATTAGATCATCCCAGTTTTTTAGGGTGATTGATTGTATGGGTGTAGGGTAGAAAGTAGATGCATTGTTAATCAAGACATCCAATCTATGGGTTTGCTCAATTAGGGAAGGAACTAAATGTTCTAAGGCTTCTTGTTTAGTTAAATCAGCCTTTAACGTTATCGACGAATTAGCTCTCTTAGTATTAAGTTGAGCGCACAATTCTGTAGCTGAATCGCTTGAAGAGTTAAAATGAATGGCTATATTAATTCCTGCATCATGCAAGATTTCTGTCATTTTGGCTCCAATGCGTTTACTGCCACCAGTGATCAGTGCCCATTTTTTGTTTGTATCATTCATAATCGTTATTTTAATTGAAAACTAACATTAGCGTTATTAATTCTAGATAATACTCAGAAAGAGGTAAGTATTTTGCAATCAATTAAACAACAATTACCAACACCAGACGATGCCTCACTTCGGCATTCTTCTGTTCTGGTTGAAAAACTTACTGAGAGAATTAAACAAAAGAAAGGTTGGATTAGTTTTGCTGACTACATGCAGTTTGTTTTGTATGAACCCGGATTGGGATACTATTCTGCAGGCACTCAAAAGCTAGGTAAGGGGGGTGATTTTACCACCGCACCTGAGATCTCTGATCTATTTGGAATCTCAATTGCAGATTACCTCATAACTGTTCTCGATGGGTTAGAATTACCAAGTATACTCGAAATAGGGGCTGGATCTGGACAATTGGCATTGAATATTTTGTCGCAGTTGGAAACTGAAGAATTTAAACTGGAGCAATACTACATACTCGAACTTAGTGCTGATTTAAAAGAAAGGCAGCAAAAACTATTATCGCAATTGCCAGGGGCGGCAACTCATGTAACTTGGTTGGACTCCCTGCCAGATAATTTGATTACTGGGGCCATTATTGGTAATGAAGTCATCGATGCGATCCCTTTCCAGAGATTCAAGATTGCAGGCAGAGATATTTATGAGTTGGGAGTGTCGTCTGGATCAAATCAATTCTATGAGCAAGAACAACAGGCTTCAGAGGTTCTAACTGAATCAGTAAGATCGATTGAACAGAAACTAGGCTATCAGTTGCCGGATCAATATCAATCAGAAGTCAGACTGCATTATGAGGACTGGTTTATGTCAGTATCGGCTGCTTTAACCCAAGGGATCATGATCTTTATCGATTATGGATTTTCCAGAAGCGAATATTATTTACCATCAAGATCAGATGGCACCTTAGTGTGTCATTATCAAAACATGGCCCATTATGAACCTCTGTTGTTTCCAGGTCTACAGGATATTTCTGCATGGGTAGATTTTAGCTTAGTTGCTGATAATGCTCTGGATCAAGGTTGCGAAGTGCTTGGATATACTTCCCAAATGGAGTTTTTATTATCCTCAGGTATTCTTGGTCGAATAGATGCAAAACATCCACAAGATGAGAGATATAATATTAATCAATCATTGAAACAATTGCTCCTTCCCAGTCAAATGGGGGAAACTTTTAAATGTATGTTGTTAAGCAAGAACTACAACCTTGGCATAGATAATCTTGAAGCTAAAGATTACCGCTATATGCTTTAATCTCATATATGGAAACACTACAAGCAATTTTATTAGCAATCATCCAAGGACTGACTGAGTTTCTTCCCATTTCCAGTTCTGCTCACTTGATTTTATTAAGTGAGCTTTCAGGATGGGAAGACCAGGGATTGGTTTTTGATGTGGCTCTGCATTTTGGAACACTGTTAGCTGTCATTTTTTATTTTAGAGAGGACTTGTTGAATATGTTCTGTCCTGCTCATTTTAAAAGTTTTGATGCTCTTATTCATTCCCAACTGGGCACCATATTAGTGGCTACTATCCCAGTGGTATTAGTTGGTGGATTGTTCAACCAGTTGATAGAGCAGAACTTGAGATCTCCGATGATTATTGCCATGGCAACGGCTTTCTTTGGTCTGCTATTATTTCTAGCTGATTATAGAAATAAGCATAAGGGTAAAGGCATTGAAGTTGATTTAGGAATAGGGTTTTTAATAGGCTTGTCTCAGGTATTTTCATTAATTCCAGGCACATCAAGATCTGGGGTCACGATTACAGCTGGACTCCTCCTAGGTTTATCAAGAGAGGAGGCTGCAAAATTTTCTTTTTTACTAGCAATTCCAGTCATTGTCGCTGCAAATGTATTTGAGCTCTATCAATTAAGCCAAGTCGAGGTTCTCGTTTCTGATTATTTGGATTTGTTCTTAGGAATTATTGTGTCTTTTGTTGTGGCATTTTTAACCATCAAATGGTTCTTAAAAATGGTTCGAAAGATTGGCATGTTGCCATTTTTTATTTATCGAATTTTATTGGCAGTATTCTTGCTGGTATGAGCTTCAAACGATTGTCAATCAGGAGCTCATGAGTAAATTTACTTCACTAATTCTTCTTCAATCTTTTTTAATCTTAGTTCTCTTATTTTCTCCCCAATGACATTCCCATCAAGACCATCTTCATTGAGATTACTGATTTTGATTGAACGAGCAAGATCTGCAGACTTTTGCAAGAGTGCTACTTTTTCATCCAAATCCTGATCTTGACCCATTGTTATTACTGCGATGACATCTTCCAAGTGATTAGGTCTGCGAATCACATCAAGTGTTTCTAATAGTGTAAGGATATATTCAGCGTTGTATTGTTCTATATCCTTTGAAATCAAAAACATAGACTGATTTATCTGCAATGGCAATTCTTTGAATTTATTTGGTAAATTCATATTATTCTGCATCGATTCAACTCTATTTTTAATGCTTTCTTGTTCCTGTTCCATCAATGCAAAGAAAATAGTAGCAAATCTATACTTTGATGATATGTTTACCTGAGAAGCCTCTTGAAAAATAGATTGTGAGAAGAAGTCTTTATCGATTCCAGATAGATCTGGATAAACTTGATCAAAGGCACCAAATTCAATGAGTGTTTTAAAATATTGATCAAATCTGGATTCATTTAAGGCCTTCTCAGTTTCCATCCACACTCTTTCGGGTACAAGAGAGGATAGTTCACCGCTTGCGACTATCTTGGTCACTAGTTTTGTGGTTTCATCTGCGATATTAAAGCCCAAGTTAAAAAGTTTAGCTCTAAATCTTGCAATACGAAGCACTCTAAGAGGGTCTTCTTTGAATGCCTCAGATATATGGCGGAGTACTCTTTTAGACAGATCTTCTCTGCCATTAAACGGATCTATGATTTCACCATCTTTATTCTCAGCTATGGCATTGATTGTCAGGTCTCTTCTAGAGAGGTCTTCTTCCAATGTAATATCAGGATTAGCATCAAAATCAAATCCATGGTAACCCGTACCTGTCTTAACTTCTTTTCTAGCCAAGGCATATTCTTCGCCTGTTTCTGGGTGGATAAAGACAGGAAATGACTTTCCAACCTGTTTATAACCTAGGTGTTTCATTTCTGAGGGGGTTGCATGGACTACCACCCAGTCTTTCTCACCTGAAGGTAGATCGAGGAGCCGATCACGAATTGCTCCTCCAACCAAGTAAATTTCCATGCTGTCTAAAAAATAAATATGAAATGATGATTCAATTTATTTTCTCATTTGTATGATCAATTGACGACCATTTCTACTGACTCTCAAGACCAGAATATCTTTATCTTTAATAATTGCGATAAAGTCTTCTAGGTTACCAACAGTGGTATTACCAACAGCCCAGATAATATCCCCACTTTTCAATCTAGCTCTGGCAGCATTACTGTTGGGCTCAATAGAAAGAATCACAACTCCTTTTGTCTCAGCTTCTCCCTCTGGAATGTAATCTGATAATTGAGCTCCTGCCAGCAAAGAATTTAGTTCATCTGCTTTTACAGGTTCCATCGCCATCAATTCTCCTAGAGTAGCGTTTACAGTAATCTCCTTGTTCTCTCTAAGGATTGTCAGTGCAACGGATTCACCACTTCTTTTGAGTCCAATAGCGTTGCGTAACTCATTAGATTTATTTATCTCTTGGTCGTCAACCCTAATGATGACATCACCCACCTGAAGCCCAGCTTCCTCTGCAGCTGAATTAGGTGAAACTTCTTGAATTAATGCCCCTTTGATGATTTCAAGCCCAAGCTCATCGGCAATATCTTTGTTGATATCACTAATAATGACTCCCAGTAAACCCCTTTTAACTGAACCAAATTCAATCAGTTGATTCATTATGTTTTTAACTGTGTTAACAGGGATTGCAAAGCCAATTCCTATGTTGCCACCGCTTCTAGTATAGATAGCACTATTGATCCCTATAAGTTTTCCTTCTAAATTAATTAAAGCACCGCCTGAATTACCTGGATTAATGGCCGCATCAGTTTGAATATAATCCCCATAGCCATCAGAACTCATTTGGGGTCTTCCCAATGCACTAATTATTCCAGAAGTGACGGTTTGACTCAGACCAAATGGTGCTCCAATAGCGAGTGCAAAATCTCCAACTCGTAAAAGATTAGAATTGCCCAATGCTATCTCAGCTATTTTTTTTGAGTTTTCTATTTTTAGTATGGCTATATCCGTACCTGGGTCCGAACCCACTAACTCTGCCAAATATTCACTACCATCTTGTAAAAAAACTTTTATCTCATCTGCTTTTTCAATGACATGATGATTAGTGACGATGTATCCTTTTGTTCCATCAACCACTACACCAGATCCTCCTCCACCAAATTCTCTTTCTCTAGGAGGTTGGGGTTGACCGAAGAAGCGTTCGAAGAAAGGGTCATTAAAAAAAGGATTCTGTTGCATTCTTACTTTACCTTTGATCGCAATCGTGACAACCGAAGGCGATGATGATTCAACTAGTTCTGCAAGGGAAGAGTTTTCAAGATTTCCGATTTGATGTGCCATTGACAGATTTCCGATAAAACTACCAAGTAAAATTGTTAGCAGAAATAATTGGGGCAATGCCTTTTTTATTGTCAGTTCCTTTCCAGTGTTTTTCATACAACCTCTATATAGTCTCATTCAGAGATAAAATCTCGAAGATAATAACTTAATTATTACTAATTCAGTATTAATTTTTGTTGTATTCATAATTTATTCTTATTTCTGGAAAACGAAAAAAATAACTAACTGTTAATAATTTGTTGATAAACATTGAATTATAGGTGAATATCTAAAACACTACATATTGTGGTATGTATTTGCATGTAATTCAGTTAATTTTTTTAAAAAAATTAAATTATTTATCTAGTATAAAGCTCATAAGATATTGAAATATATAAAAAAATGGTAATAATTACTGATCTCAAATAATTCTTGACAACACGCTGAAATGCGCAATAATCTATTATTGTCAAAACACTATATCTTGTGCAGTATTTTCTTCACTTTTTTGTGAGTTTAGACCAAATCTTGCAATATCATTCTAAAATAGGGGAACATTAGATACAAATGAAATCGGCATCTAAAAAGTCAGAACATGAGACTTTAGAGGTCGAATATCAAACTGCTTCTATTGATATTTGGGACAAAAAATATCGTCTAAAAGAACTTTCTGGAAAACCAATTGATCTGGACATAAATGACACCTTTAAAAGAGTGGCTAAAGCTTTATCAGAAATTGAAGATCCAAAACATCAAGAAAAATGGGAACAAGAATTCTTATGGGCTCTACGTTCAGGTGCAATTCCAGCTGGAAGAATTATGTCTAATGCTGGTGCAGGAGAACATAAGCCGGCAACCTCAACCATTAATTGCACCGTTTCTGGTTCGATACATGATTCAATGATAGGAATATTGGAAAAAGTAACTGAGGCAGGTCTAACATTAAAGGCGGGCTGTGGAATCGGTTATGAGTTTTCAACTTTAAGACCAAAAGGTGCTTATGTTACAGGCGCAGGCGCCTTTACTTCTGGACCATTGTCATTTATGGATATCTACGATAAAACGTGTTTCACCGTTTCTTCTGCAGGAGGGAGAAGGGGAGCTCAAATGGCAACTTTTGATGTTGGTCATCCAGATGTTGAAGATTTTATTAAAGCCAAACAAGAGGATGGGAGATTGAGGCAGTTCAATTTATCACTATTGATTACAAATGAGTTCATGGAAGCAGTGACAAAAGACGAAGATTGGTCCCTTACCTTTCCCTTGGACCCAAGATTGCCAGAATCTGCAACTATTGATCTGGAAGACTCAACAAAAGTTATTTGGAAACCATGGACTGTCACTGAAGGTTATATAACTAATGAAGAAGGTTTGGTCGCTTGTAAGGTTTATAAAGTTATAAAAGCCAGACAACTATGGGACCTTATTATGGCCTCAACATACGATTATGCTGAACCAGGATTTATCCTTATAGATAGAGTTAATGAAATGAATAATAACTGGTTCGATGAAAATATACGTGCGACTAATCCATGTGGGGAACAACCCTTACCTGAGTACGGTTCTTGTTTGTTGGGTTCAGTGAATCTAACTCGTTTTGTGCAGAATCCATTTAGTCAAGCTGTATCTTTTGACTGGGATTGTTTCAGGAAAGTCGTCAGCATTTTTACGAGAATGCTGGATAATGTTGTTGAGATTAATGCTTTACCCATTCAGCAACAAAGAGATGAAATCCTCAGTAAGAGAAGACACGGCATGGGATTTTTAGGACTGGGATCAGCCATGACAATGATGTGCATGAAGTATGGTAGTGAAGCTTCACTAGAGTTTACAGACCAGGTTAGCAAGGAACTGGCTATGACAGGCTGGAAAGTTGCTTTAGAACTTGCTAAAGAAAAAGGTCCTGCACCTATTTTATTAAAAGAATTTTGCGTCACCAAAGATATGCTCAAGAAAAAACCAGAAATGATCGATGATGGTTGGCAAATAGGCGATAAGATACCTGGTAGAATTTTGCATGCAAAATACAGTAGTTACATGCAACAAATTTCAGAAATAGAGCCTGAATTGGTTGAGCGCTTATCGGAGATTGGCGCAAGATTTACGCACCATTCATCCATTGCACCTACTGGAACCATTTCGTTGTCGATTGGTAACAATGTCAGTAATGGCATTGAACCAAGTTTTGCACATCATTATTTTAGGAATGTCATTAGGGAACAAAAGAAAACTAAAGAAAAAATTGATGTTTTTTCATATGAATTATTGTCGTATAAAAAACTGATCAACCCACAAATTGATACTGAATCAGATAATGAATCGGATAATCAATTGCCAGATTACTTTATCACTGCTGAAGATATTACCCCTAAAGAACATGTTGATGTTCAAAGCGCAGCACAAAAATGGATCGATTCTTCAATTTCAAAAACTGCCAACGTGCCTAAGGACTATAGATTTGAAGATTTCAAAGATATTTATCTTTATGCACATGAAAAAGGATTAAAAGGATGCACAACTTTCCGTTTTAATCCAGAAGCTTTCCAGGGAGTGTTAGTCAAAGAGAAAGATCTTGAGAGAACCTTTTATACCTTTGTTTTAGATGATGGAAAAGAAATACAGGTGGCAGGTAATGAGGAAATTGAATACGATGGCGAAGTGCACACTGCAGCCAATCTTTTTGATGCTTTGAAAGAAGGTTATTACGGGAAATTATAATGAAAAAAATGAAGGTAGTTTGCTAGTGACAAAGGTGAAAATAGAAAAAAAGATTATTGACTGCAAGGTTGATTCAACTGAGTCAACTAATCAATCTAAGGACATAATAAAAAAGTATTCAGAAGGTCGGGAGGAGAAAGAAACGCTGGAATCAAAAGTAGTCAGAATGCATGAACGCCTAGAAAGACCTGGCATACTCAGAGGTTCAACTTATAAGATCAAACCCCCAATATCAGACCATGCAATGTATATTACAATTAATGATATTGTGTTAAATCCAGATACAGAGCATGAGAAATACAGACCTTATGAGATTTTTATTAATTCAAAAAATCTAGATCATTATCAATGGATAGTTGCGCTCACAAGGGTCATGTCATCCGTATTTCGTAAAGGTGGAGATGTGGCTTTTTTAGTGGAAGAGTTGAAAGCAGTTTTTGATCCGAAAGGCGGTTATTGGCAGCCTGGAGGAACAGGAATTTTTATGCCTTCTATTATTGCTGAATTGGGTTTTGTTGTAGAGAAACATCTTCAGTCTATTGGCATGATTCCAGAAGAGAGATTAGATGAACATCAAAAGAAGCTAATAGATGAAAAAAGACAAGAATTTGAAAACAGAAACAGACAACAAGACGCTTTCGTTAAGAAATCTTTCCCCGAAGGAGCTCAAATATGTGACCATTGTAACACCGTTGCAACAGTCATGATGGATGGCTGTTTGACCTGTCTCAACTGCGGTGAATCAAAGTGTGGCTAATGCAAAGTTGATTCTTTATTGATTTTTTTAACCTGCTAATAAAATACTCAATATGTGATAGGTTTTAGTCTATGAAAATGCCACTCTCAGAAATTATTGATCGCTACACTATCACGCTTTTAAAATCAGAACGAACTAGTGAAAATGTTAGTGAAGAACTGAAGGCCTATAGAAAAGAACTACCAGATTCAGATATAGCTCAAATATACATAGATCGTATGTATGAAATTAATGGTCAAATATGGGAAACTGAAGGCGATATAAGAAAGGGGATCGACATGCCACTTGAGAAAGTTGGTCGTCTTGCCCTTATTGTTAGAGATCTAAATCAAATTAGGAACGGTATCAAAGGCGAAATTGTTGATGAATTTTCAGAAGGCTTCAAAGAAATTAAGGTAAATTATAAAAAAGTTGATTACGGTCGTTCTGATTAATCTTATTTTTTTCTATAGCTCCAATTGTTAATGCTAATAAAGTGATCACACTTGAGTTATCTCTCTGTTGGTTTATATCCTCCATCAAGATAATATGTGCCAATGATTAAAATCAAAACAATGAGGATCTTGTATGATGTTTTTACCTACTTGATATCACCATTACTTTTATTACATCTTATTGTAAGAGCTTTTGGAGATAAGAGTTATATCCATAGGGTTAGTGAACGATTTGGTATCTATAACGAAGATATTGAGGAAGATGTTATTTGGGTACATGCTGTTTCATTCGGAGAAGTTAAGGCCGCATCACCTCTGATAAGAGAGTTAATCAAAGCCTATCCATCTAAACAAATCCTTTTTACTTGCACCACACCAACAGGTTCAAAACTGATTAATGATATTTTTAAAAAAGAAGTAATCAATGTCTATCTTCCATATGACTTAAAGGGCTCTGTAAATAGGTTTTTTCGTTGGGCTGAGCCTCAAATTGCAATCATTATAGAAACTGAAATATGGCCAAATATCTTTCAACAATGTGGTCATAATAATATTCCATTGGTTCTTGCCAGTGCTTGTATCTCAGACCGTTCATTAAAACTTTATAAAGTTCTTTTTGAGCTCTTTAAAGACACCATCTCGCAAGGTATTGTGGTGGGTGCACAAACAGAAAGTGATGTAAATAAATTTCTTGAACTTGGTGCAAAGGAGGAGAGGACTTTTATCACTGGAAATATCAAGTTTGATGTTTCTGCACATCAGTCTACCTTACAACAAGCCAAGGATTTTAAATCAAAGCATTTTAAAGACAAACAAGTTTGGATTGGAGGGAGTACACATTCAGGTGAAGAGGAGCTGATTCTAGAATCGCATAAGCAAGTGTTAAAGTGTTTTCCTCAGAGTCTTCTTCTTCTAGCGCCAAGAAAACCAGAGCGTTTTAAACCAGTTCAGAAGTTAATTATTGATTCCGGTCTTACGTCTTCCCTCTGGTCAGAATTTAAGTATTTAAACTCAAAGGTTAATGTTCTATTAATAGATACATTAGGAGATTTAATTTTTTTCTATTCTACTGCTGATGTGGCATTTGTAGGTGGTAGTCTTTTTTCTGTTGGAGGCCATAATTTACTAGAACCAGCAAGTTTAGGTAGGCCTGTAATAACAGGGCCTATTTTGTATAATGTGGAAGAAATCTCATCTCAATTAATGGTTAATGGAGGTTTAGTTATTGTTAATGATTCTAGTGAGCTTTCTGAAACGATCATTACGCTCTTTGACAATAGCTCAACAATAGACACCATGGTATCAGGTGCTATGAAAGTGATGAAAGATAATAAGGGCGCTATTAAAAATATAATGCAATTGATTAAGCCTCTGATTAAGGCGTAGGAGCTATTACTTCAGCCAATTATCGATTTGCTCAAGATCACTTCTGGTCAGAGTTCCAGCTGCTTGCTTGAGTTGAACCATATTTTTCAAATAATCATATTTGCTGATTGCTAGATTTGTTTGTGCTGAAAAAAGTCGTTTTCGTGCATCTAGAACATCTACCGTTGTTCTTGTTCCTACTTCATACCCTGCCTCAGTCGCCTGAAGTGCAGTGGTTGAAGATTTTACTGATTGTTCCAGAGCTTTTACTGTAGCTATGCCTGAGATGATTCCTAGGTAGGAGTCCCTTGCTCTTCTGGTGGTTTCCCTAGCTACCCTTTCCAATCTCTCTTTTGCTGATCTATGTTGAGCAACTGCTTGTCTAACCCTTGAAGAAGTTTGCCCTCCACTATAGATTGGAACATTCAGTTGTAGACCAATACCCTTACTTGCGCTTTCACTATCTGCAGGCGAGTAAGGTCCTCCACTGTCTGATCGTAAACTATTATTATCTATATCTCTTTTGGACGCTTGCAAACCTAAAGTTGGGTAATGACCAGATTGTTGAATTCTTACTTCACTCCTTGCAATTTCAGCACCAACTTGAGCTGAAAGAAAGCTCAAATTTTGTTGCAGTGCAGTATTAACCCAATCATTTTCACTTTGTGGATTTGGCATGACCAAAGGCATATCAGCAGTGGGTTTGGAAAGACTCTCAGGGTAGCTATCAGTGATCTCTCTTAGCATTTCCTTAGCAGTTGCAAGTTGTCTTTTTGCTGAAATTTCACTAGCAACAGATTGATCGAATGCCGCTTGGGATTCTTGGACATCAGTAATGGCTATCAGTCCAACTTCAAATCTCTTCTTTGCTTGATCGAGTTGTTTCTCTATTGCCTTTCTAGCAGCTTGTTGAGATTCCAGTGTGTCCTGAGTGGCCAGGACGTCAAAATAAGCACTGCACACTCTTAACATTAAATCTTGTTCTGCTGCCAAATAATCTGCTTCAGCTTGGGCAACGATTTTATTTGCTTTTTTTAACATCATCCATGCGCTAGGATCAATAATATTTTGTCTTAAAGTGATATCCCATTGAAGGCCGTCTGCTTCTTGGTCAAATTGAGTTGCGTTGGTCATTACTAAAAAATCACCAGAAATAGGGTCCACAATTTTTTGTTGAAAAGTACTGCTGCCATCCGTATTAGTATCGGAATAAGTCCCAGATGCAGATATTTGTGGTAACAGCAAACTTCTTGCTTGCGGTTTAGACTCAATAATTGCTTCTTTGTTGGCATAAGCTTCTTTCAATCGAGGGTCGTTAATCAATGCATCTGCATAGATATCCATGAGAGAAGCTCCATTGGCAATGAATGACATTGTAAAAACAATTATTACCGTTATGATATTAGTAGTTTTATGGTCCATTTTTCTTGGATAATTTTTCGATTTTATCAGTCATTCTCAGCCCTCATAAGAATCAGATTCTTTGAGAAGCTCTAGGTTATATAGTCGGACTAATTCTTACAAGTGATTGGTGTAACAAATCGTAACTTTGGTATAACTTTCTTAAAGTACCGTAA
>Ga0163108_10002266_pt1 | contig 13984 bp, 7 predicted proteins | sample Fk1155metaG_FD_109644 | JGI IMG/M metagenome (GOLD analysis project Ga0163108, IMG submission 109644) | Marine microbial communities from the Central Pacific Ocean - Fk160115 155m metaG | ecosystem: Environmental > Aquatic > Marine > Oceanic > Photic zone | place: The Central Pacific Ocean...
GTTTACTTGAACCAATCTTCAGGGATGAGAGCAGCTTTTAAGTGGATAGCTTTCCTGTTCCAGGCCGGCTCAGCATACATATAGGTCAAAATTGCATCGCCTGTTTTGCTGAAATAGCAATCGAGGTTGGTGTATTCGGCTTTTGGATTTTCTCCTATATTACCTAGCTTGCTCCAGGATTTCCCATTGTCATCTGAAATGGCAGCGGTCAGAGGGGTACGTTGACCTAAGTGATGATGCTTGGGCTTAAACTGACTATTATTCCAGAACAAAACCACGCGATCACTCCCGGGAAGTCGACGCAGACAAGTGCCTGACTCACCGCCTTCCAGTCCACTGAAAGCCCCCTTGCTCCATGTTTCGCCACGATCATTAGATCGTGCTATATACGGCCCACCGAGTTGAGTTCTGAGTGACATCAGCAACGATCCATCGCTGAGTTCGGCAACAGAGGCTTCCATAGCACCGCGTTTCGGTAGTTCGATAATGGACGAGCGTTCCCACGTTTCACCTTGGTCATCGCTGAAAAAACATCCTGCTGAGTTTTTTTGCCGCCACTGGTTTCCTGTCCCACCGTGATATGGAAGCAGTAAACGACCTCCTGACAATTCCATCAGGCAACTAGCTCCACCTTGAAGCAACTGCCCTTTCGAACGTTCCCACACCGGCGGCATATCAGTGAAGGTGATGCCATCATCCCGTGAAACGAACAGGCACATTGTGCTGCTGTCTCCGCCTTTGTGTGCACGAAGTGCGATCAAAAAGAGTTTACCGGATTTTGCCCGTAAGAGAGCCGGGGCCTGCACGTTCATATCGCCCTTGGTCACATCGATCAAACGACGCGGCGAATGCCAAGTAAGACCGTTGTCCGCACTGATTTTAGACCAAATTGTACACAAACCATGATCATTGCCGGCATCTTTTCCTCGATGGTATTTATGATATACCACCATCAATCGACCATTCGTTAGCGAGATAACCGAGGCGGTATCGCTGCGAGGCGTCTGAGTTGTTGCCGGCTCTATAATAACATGTTTGATGACAGATTTTGCCGCTCGGCCAAGCGGAACCGCGGCAACAGCAACAAACAAAATAACATTTAAGAACTTCACATTTACCGCACAAATATTGCCGGTTGTGATGCTTGCTATTCAAGAAAAACAAAAAAGAATTTGAATTTCCGTTCCCACCTTAGCCGACTATGCTTTTACTTCTAGTCCAGCGGCAGCAGTTAAAACGGCTTGAAAACTGAGTTTACCGTGGTGACTGTTGGCTCAACATGAAATTACTAATCGTAGCGACCGTGAGACTGTGGGCATTCCATGTATTGTTTCTTTCGCTTCTGGTTGCGATTCCTTACTCAGCACAATCTGCCAAGCAGCGGGTCTTTGTTCTTACAGACATATCTAACGAACCCGATGACGAGGAATCACTGGTGAGATTTCTCGTTTATGCAAACGAATATGATATTGAGGGACTCGTAGCCACAACTTCAACCCACCTGCGTAATCGTACACGCGAGGATTTGATACGCCGGCAAATCGATGCCTATGGAAAGGTGCGGGGTAATCTCATGAAACATGCTGCAGGCTATCCCTCAAAAAAAGAACTGCTTGCCGTAACTTCGACTGGCCAAACAAGTTACGGGATGAATGCCGTCGGTGAAAATAAATCGACCACAGGATCCAAACTTCTACTCTATGCGGCAGACAAGGTGGATAGCAGGCCTTTATGGATTAGCGTTTGGGGTGGAGCCAACACTTTAGCGCAAGCACTGCAAGATGCGCGCCGAGATCGATCTCCAAAAGACTTATCGAAACTCATTTCCAAACTACGTGTTTATACGATCTCCGATCAAGACGATGCGGGACGTTGGTTGCGTCTGGAATTCCCTGATCTTTTCTACATCGTCTCTCCTAGCAGTGAAGACTGGCGTGAATATTATCGGGCCACATGGACAGGCATCTCAGGCGATCGTCATTATAAAAATGGTCCACTCGCTGACTTCCATCTCGTGGATAATCCTTGGTTGGAAGCAAATATCATAAAAAACCATGGGGCACTCGGAGCACTTTATCCTAAAGTTGCCTACATAATGGAAGGTGACACCCCATCATTCCTCGGCTTAATTGAGAACGGTCTTGGATGGTCGACCAACCCTGGCTACGGCGGCTGGGGTGGACGCTATGTCCTCTACAAAGCCTACGCCGAAACGCATGCGATCTGGACCGACAACCTTAACAACCGAGATACTGTTGTTGTGGAGGGTAAGCCATACACCTCAAACCAAGCCACCATATGGAGGTGGCGTAAACATTATCAACACGACTTCGCAGCTCGCATGGACTGGTGTGTGGCTGGTGAATTCAACCAAGTGAACCACAATCCGGTTGCTATACTGAACGGTGATCGCTCAAAGCAAATTGTCAAAATCACCGCGAAGTCCGGCGACAACATTAAACTTACTGCAGCCGGAAGCAGCGATCCAGACAACAACAAGATTAGGAACAGTTGGATGATCTACAAGGAAGCCAGTACATCCTCAAACGGCGTAAAGCTTACCCAACTCGACAGTCTGAAAACCATATTAACACTCCCCCAATTTGTTGTTGGTTCCTCTAAAAACAGAACTATCCACGTCATCCTTACTGTTGAGGACAACGGCATTCCCAGCCTAACCGCATATCGCCGAGCAATCATCACCATCCAACCTTAATTAGATGGTTTTCAATGGACATATAGCCGTGTTGCCCTCCTGCGCAAACACGGCGGCAAGATGGTCGAGGTTACTTAAACTGGATCATATAAAGAGTTAGTCTGGTCGCTTAGAAAGGGTCCAGAAAATGAAAGGCAAAACCCGACTAACGGTCATCCGCGATCCAGATGGTAACTTCATTGAGTTGATTGGGCCAATTAAAGAGTAAATACTTCAAGGCGGTAGGCGCTCGGCTTCAACTCTTTCCTACGGCCAATGAGCCAAAGTTCGCAGTCCTGGTAGGTGATGTTCCGAATTAGATTATTGCCCAGGTATGGCCTGATCCCTTTTAGACAATCCTTTATCCGTCCGATTGTCTTTGATTTGAGACTTGCTGCTTTCGCTTTAATCCAGCGGTCGGAGTACTTCTCGAAGGTAATCGACGCGTGCTCCTTCCCGGTACGGAGTTTGGTCGCCTTCTCTTAAATTCGGACAACCGGCGTATTGCAAGTGCTTTATCGCAGGTTTTGAGGCTGCGTCGGATTTGCTTGCCGCCCCGTTTAACGAGAGCGTAATATCCGCCCGTCTCGACGACTTTGTAGAGGTTCTCTGAGACGCGCTTGAAGGTGTAAAGCTTCCTCGTGGGGGAGTTTTTTTGTCTATTTTGCTCATTTTAGCTCTTCTGTTGGGATACAAATATAGGTTTCGACCTCTTTTTAAGAGCTTCAAGACGTTTAGTCATAACAGCACATAACAAGCAACTTATGCCAGTGTAGCTCAGTGGTAGAGCAGCTGTTTCGTAAACAGCAGGTCGTCGGTTCAATCCCGACCACTGGCTCCATATTATCTTCCTGATAACAAGAAACTTAAAGCCATCCTAGCAGTTGCACTTCGTTTGTTCTTATTCTCCAAAATACGCATGAGTTTGCACATATACGCAGAAAATATGCAGAGATTTAATTCCACTATTTTTTTAAGGGAGGGGCAAGGGGGGGAAGAGCTTTATGGTGTGTGACAACTGTAAGACTCACTTCTCAACTTTCTGCGTTATTTTGAAATGAGGAGGGTAGCTGTAGTTGCCGGGTAGATCCGTGATATTTCGAGCGTTTCTCCTAAGGACTTTTGAAGAATTCAGTAAGAACTGGAGTCAGGCTTAGGGCGTCTCTGAGGGGTATGATGTAAGGCAAGAATTGATGTAAGCACGTTGCGGTGAACCAACGCTGCACGGCTTTGTAGAACTCGCGCTCGTCCACCAAGCCTGCCCGGATGCTGGAGTAGTTCACTCCTTGGTGATGACTTCGTCAATGTTTAGGATGAGGCTAGTGATGCCGGTAAGCGCAGCGACCCGGGCACCATCGAGCGCCGGATCCGGCCTGACTTCGCCAACTGAGAGTAGTTCCTTCACGGCCTCCGGTTGATCTGCGTAATGCTTCTGGAGCTTCGCAAAGCGATTGGCCAAGAGGTCGATTTCAGCACGCTTCGCCGGGCGCCCGGTGGCCATCGTCAGTGCTCGGGTAAGGTGTTCGGCATCGCTTCCCGGTTGTCGCAGCAGTTGCTCGGCGAAGCAGCGGGCAGCCTCGACGTAGGTCGTATCGTTGAGCAGATTGAGCGCCTGCATCGGGGTGTTTGTGCGATTGTGGCGCACGGAGCAGACGCGGCGTGCTGGGTTGTCGAAGAACATCGCCGGCTTCATCGAGCGGCGCCAGAACGTATAGAGGCTCCGTCGGTACAGCGACTCGCCTGCGTCCCGCTTGTAAATGATCCGCCCGAAGCTGAAGTCAGCCCAGACGTTAGGGGGTTGGTACGGCTTGACTGGTGGGCCGCCTATTCTCTCCACCAGCAGGCTGGCCAGCGAAAGTGCCTGGTCACGGATGGCCTGTGCGCTCATGCGGATGCGCGGTCCCCGGGCGATGAGTCGGTTTTGCGGATCGCGCTCAAGTTGTGCCGGTGTCATGGCGGAGGATTGCCGGTAGGCGGTGCTGGTGACAATGAGCCTGTGCAGGTGCTTGACGTTCCAGCCGGACTGCACGAACTCGGTCGCCAGCCAGTCTAGTAGCCGGGGGTGTGTTGGCTGTTCGCCTTGTACGCCGAAATCCTCGGTGGTTCGTACCAGTCCAGCTCCAAAGAAATGCTGCCAGTAACGGTTCACCGTCACGCGAGCTGTGAGCGGGTGATCGGGGCGTACGAGCCAGCGGGCGAGGTCGAGTCGGTTGGCCGGTTCACGCTTTGCCAAGCCGGGGAGGCTGGTTGGAGTGCCGGGCTGGATCGCTTTACTCTTGTCTGGGCGATCGTACACGCCACGAACGAGAAGGAAGGTGTCGCGGGGTTTGTCTGCGTCGCGCATGATCATGGTGCTGGCGATTGAGTCGTTGAGCTTTTTGATCGCGGTACGGGTACTCTCTGCATCGCGCTTTGCTGCGATGAAGTCTGGCATGAGTGAGCGGTGATGCCGGACGAGCGAGTCACGCTCTCCAGCTAGGCGTTTGCCCAATGGTGTGCGAAGAATCCGGAGGATCTCCGGCGGTGGGTTGTCGCGCAGATCGATCGATGGTTCGGGCGAGGTGGTGACGGAGACGCGGAAGCGGCCAAGCAGGTGTTTTTGCGAGCTGTGCTGGTGGCGGAGTCGCAGCGTGAACAGCGTGCCTTCGCCGGCCGGCCAGGTTTCTTTCAACCGAAAAAGCGCCTTGCGCGGCACGTTGTAGTCGAAGTCCTTTTTCCAAATGCCCCAGCCGGTCTTGGGGTGGTCGTCGATTGCGCCATCCACCGGCAGGCCGTCCTGATTAAACTCTGCCTTGGCGCTGGCAAATGGCAGCGGCTTGAGTTTGGTCGGCAATCCCTTGGGATTGACTCGAACGAAAAACCGAATCGACGTCTGCGCGTTAGGCACCTCCTCGAGCGCGCCGGTATCCGGCCCGACAATGGCCCGGAATCGCGTAAAGCCTTCCGGCAACAGGAAGACAATGCGTGATTTCGCATGCGTGCCAAAGCCCCACTTGAGAGGCTGGTCGTCGATGCGAAGCGGCTGACCCTTTGTGTTTCGGTTTTTGCGAACGACCTTGTATTCGGTAGTTGCCGTGTGCCAGTCGAGTTCGGTCAACTTAAGTGTGCCGCTGGGGCCGGTGAGTACCGGTTCACCCCAGTTCGCCCAGTCTGAGGAGATGCCGTTGCCGGCGTCGGTGACATCGAGCACAAGAAGCCGTTGGTCGGTGATGTCGATGTCGAGTAGCTTGGCGCCATTGGCCATGACGCCGCTGTCGAAGCGTTGCTCGAGTGAACCGAGGTCGGGTTCGTCGCTTCCGGGCTGCAGCGAAATATCGGTCAGCACGAAGTTGCCGTCGCGGCCAGGGCCGCCGCCTTTAAGGCTTGGGTCGGTGAGTGTCTCCAGCCGTAAGGCAGTGATGTTGGCGAGGTCGGTTCTGAATGTAAGCGTGTAGTCGTCGTTGTCGGGTAGATTGCCAGTGGCCAGTACCGAGTCGTCGTCCTTTATCGTCAGCTTGGCGCCGTTCGCCGATTTGGCCGAGGCCGGCTTGATCACCCGCCAGCCGTCGAGTCGACCGGTCTGCCCGAGCTCAGTTTGAAACGCAGCGTCCCACGTTTTACGCTTCGCTTCGAACTTCGCCAGTGGTTGGCTGAGCACAGCCTGATGATCGGTCAGCGTTGTCTCGAGTTCCTTTAGCCTGGCCGATTGTTCGGGCGTGGGCACCTTGATGGTCGGTTCCATGTTGCCGCCACCGCGCTCGGGCATGGCGTTGAAAAAAGCGTATAATTGGTAAAACTCATTTTGCGAAACAGGATCGTATTTATGGTTGTGGCATCGTGCGCAGATGAGGGTGAGACCGAGCCAGGTTGTGCCGGTTGTCACGACACGATCGACGACGTACTCAACCTGCGTCTCGGCGGCGATCGCGCCACCTTCGCCATTGAGCATGTGGTTGCGGTTGAAGCCGGTGGCGATGAGCTGGTCGAGCGAGGGCGACGGTAGGAGGTCTCCTGCAAGTTGCTCGATAGTGAACCGGTCAAACGGCAAGTTGTTGTTCAGCGCGGCGACTACCCAGTCGCGCCAGTGCCACTGGTTGCGGGTGCTGTCGGACTGGAAGCCGTTCGTGTCGGCGTAGCGTGCGGCGTCGAGCCATGCCTGCGCCATGTGTTCTCCATAGCGCGGCGATGCGAGCAACCGATCTACCAGGCGCTCGTAGGCGCGTGGTGACTCGTCGGCGAGGAATGCCTCGACATCGACGAGGGTTGGGGGCAGTCCGGTGAGGTCGATGGTGACTCGTCGGATCAGCGTGCGCTTGGCCGCAACCGGCGAGGGGGTGAGTTGCTCACTGCGGAGCTTGGCCAGGATAAAGTGGTCGATCGCTTTGGCCGGCCGCCCTTGGTCAAGCGTTTGGCGGCGAGGCAGGGCAGGGCGCTTGGGCGCGATGAAGGCCCAGTGGTTTTGCCAATTGGCACCCTGCTCTATCCAGCGTCGGATCAATTCCTTCTCGCTGCCATTGAGCGCATGCCCGGAGTCGGGCGGTGGCATGAGGTCTTCCGGGTAGTCGGTGGTGATGCGCAGGTACGCCTCACTTTGATTTGGCTTGCCAGCGACAAAGGGGCGTTTGCCGTTCGCGTCGCGGAATGCGCCGCCTTTGGTATCAAGTCGCCGCTTGGCCTTGCGCTGTTTGGCATCCGGCCCGTGGCATTGGAAACAGTTGTTGGAGAGGATCGGACGGATGTCGCGGTTGAACTCGACCGAGCTGCCGGCGAACGGTAGCAGGCCGGCGAGCAGGCCGGCCACCGCCAGCGTGCGCCGGGTCGGTTGGCTGAGCCTCTTTATCACGGATTGGCGCTTGGAGTCTTGTTGTTGGGCTTGAGTGGTGCAGCCGGCAGGTCATTAATTTTCAACTCAAGCATCCCGCGTGACGGTTCATACTCGGCCGCAGGCAGATCATCAATCCAAGTGCCGCTCTCGAGGTTCTCACGCCGGGTTGCCTGGGCCTCGACCATCGCCCAGACGATGGAGGCGATCAGGATCAGTACGAGTAACGGCAGCCAAACGCTCCAGTTAACACGCGTCAGGAAAAGAGTGATTTGATCAACGAATCCTTTTTTGCCTGGGGAGAGTGAGGGATCTCTGGAGAGGGCCTCTGTGCCGCCGAGCTCGTGGTTGAGCTGGACGACTAGCGGGGCCGAGTCGATCTTGAGAATCCGGCAGTAGGTGCGAACAAATCCACGTACGAACACCGGAGCGTCGAACTTGTCAAAATCCCCCTCCTCAAGGGCCAATACGTGGTCGGCGCGGATTTTGAGTTCGCCACCTATTTCCTCGAGTGACTTGCCCTGCTCTTCGCGGGTGGTTTTCAACTGGTCTCCAACGGATGGCATCCTACCCGTTTTCTAGCGGGAAACGCCCCCGCGCACAATCCCGAAGAGGCAGTTTTCTGTTGACTGTCGAGTGCTCCGGCAGACTTGCAACCGGGGTCGGGATTCGACAGATTGATTTCGTTCATTTGACTATGCGAAAAAACTATTCCATCCATTTTCCACCATTACTGGCGTTATTTCTGGTGATATTCGGTGGCGATGTCGTGAGTGCCGTGTCGGTAGATGCCACTTGGAAGGCGGGTGTCGCCAAAGCCCAGATCACTCCGGAGCAGCCGCTTTGGCTCAGCGGCTATGCCTCGCGTGACCGGCCGTCGGAAGGCACGAGGGTGGATCTCTGGGTTAAGGCTTTGGCGCTCCAGGATGCGGGAGGACGAAAGGCGCTTCTTATTACGCTGGATCTAGTCGGCATCGATCGCGGCATTTCGGCGGCGATTTGCTCCAGACTGATGCAGCGGCACGAGCTGGAGCGGAGTCAGATTCTGCTGAGCACTTCCCACACTCACACTGGGCCGGTCGTTGGGGAGAATCTTCGCGCCATGTATTCTTTTCCACCGGGTATGTGGCAGCGGGTGGAGGCGTATACGAAACAGCTGCAGGAAAAAATCGAGACTGCAGCTGCAGCTGCCATTGGTCGGTTGGAACCGGCGCGTCTGGCGTGGGGGAGTGGAACGGCCGGCATTGGTGTGAACCGACGCAACAACACCGAGGCCGATGTGCCAAAGCTTCGTGCGGAGGGCAAGCTGAAAGGCCCGGTAGACCACGACGTACCCGTGCTGAGTGTGCACGACAGTAAAGGCCATTTGGTGGCGGCGACGTTTGGCTACGCCTGCCACGCTACGGTGTTGAGCGACTACAAATGGTCTGGAGATTATCCCGGCTACGCGCAGGTGTTTTTCGAGCAGGCGTATCCAGGAGCAGTCGGGCTCTTTTGGGCTGGATGTGGGGCGGATGTCAATCCGCTGCCGCGGCGCAAGGTGGAACTGGCCGAGAAGTATGGGCGCCGACTCGCTGCCGCAGTCGAAGCCACGCTGGAAGGAAATATGAAACCGCTCGCCGCCCGGCTGGATTCCGATTACCGGGAGATCGCTTTGCCGTTCGAAAAAATCCCCACCCGAGCCGAGATCGAGGCCAAGCTCAAGTCGGAGAACCGCTACGAGCAGGGTCGGGCTCGTTTGCAGTTGCGCCGGCTGAAAAAAGACGGCCACCTTGCCACGACCTACCCATATCCTGTGGCAACCTGGCGTCTGGGAGATGAGCTTTTGTTAGTCTCGCTGGGCGGCGAGGTCGTTGTGGACTATGCACTCCGGCTCAAGCGCGAGCTTGGCCAAGCAACTTGGGTGGCAGGCTACAGCCATGATGTGATGGCTTATATCCCGTCGTTGCGTGTCTGGAACGAGGGAGGTTACGAGGGAGGCGGCGCAATGCTCTATTACGGACTGCCATCACGCTGGGCTTCGACTGTCGAGCAGCGGGTCATCACTGAGGCACTGCGCCAGGCCGCAAAGCTTCGACGGCTGGGACAACAGAAATAAAGCCGCTTGGTGAGCTGGGAGGCTAGGCAGAATTGCTTTTAACACGCTTGGCCGGCTTGTTATAGCTTTCCGCCCGTTGAACTAATTATGACACCCGACCAGAGTGCCGTTACCGGATTGATACTTGTGATGTTCGCGCTATTTGCGTGGAACAAGTGGCGCTACGACGTTGTGGCCGTTATTTCGCTGGTGGCGCTGGTGGTGCTGGATGCACTCCTTGGAGGGGAAACATCCAAACTGGTCACCGAGCCCAAGCGTGTGCTGGAGGGGTTCGGCCATCCGGCAGTGGTGACCGTGGCGGCGGTGCTGATCATCAGCCGCGCGCTGCGCAACTCCGGCGTGGTGGATCAAATTTCGCGCCGCGTGATGCCATTCACGAAAAACCAGTTTTCGCATATTTTGAGCCTCTCGTTGGTGGTGATGGTGCTGTCTGCCTTCATGAACAATGTGGGCGCACTTGCGCTCATGTTGCCCGTTGCGCTGAAGACGGCGGTCGACCGTCAGCGCTCGCCCACCATCCTGCTATTGCCCATGGCATTTGCCAGCATCTTAGGCGGCATGATGACGATGATCGGCACGCCGCCGAACATCATCATCGCCAATCTGCGTTCAGAACTGACCGGCGAGCCGGCGTTCGGATTGTTTGACTATTCGCCGGTCGGCAGCTTGGTGGCGGTTGCCGGCCTTCTATTCATCGTGCTGGCCGGCTGGCGGTTGATTCCCGGCACGTCACACAAAAAACCGGGCATGGAATCGCTCTTTCAAATCGATGATTACATTACTGAGATCAGCATCCCTGCCGGCTGCAAATGGATTGGCCAAACCGTGGCGGAGGTGGAGGAACTTGTCGGTGAAAAAATAACCCTCTTCGGTTTTATTCGGAAGGACGACAAGGTGCTGCCACCCAATCCGGACGGCATCATTCAGGAAGGTTGCCGATATGTGATCAAGTCCGACCCGGTGGAATTGCAGGCGATGATCGAGGAAAACGGGCTGCATTTGTCCAAGGAAATGTGGCACCGCATCGACAGTCTGAAGGGGGAGAACACCGGATTTACCGAGGCTGTTGTGACTGCCGGTTCGCCGTTGCTGGGTCGTACGCGGACATATCTTCGGCGTCACAGCGGCAACACGATGACGCTTATGGCCGTGGCACGCCAAAACAAACCCATCCGCAAGCAGCTCAAGGAGGTGGTCTTTCGCGTTGGCGACGTCTTATTGCTGCACGGCAAAAACCCGGAAATGGATGACACCATCGCTGCTCTTAACCTGCTGCCTCTTGCCGAGCGGGAACTCAACGTGGGCACGTTCTCCCGGATTGGTTTGTCGATCGCGATCTTCGCCGGAGCCATTGGCCTTAGTATGACCGGCTTCCCGATGACCATCGCGTTTTTAGGTGCCGTGTTGGCCTATATCTTAAGCGGGATTCTACCTTTGCGGGATATTTACAGGGAGGTGGAATGGCCGATAATCGTCCTGCTTGGCGCGATGATCCCGGTCAGCCAGGCGTTCCAATCGACGAACTGCACCGGGCTGATTGCTGAGTCGATCAAGGGTATGACCGGTACGTGGCCGCCGTGGTCGATGATAAGCCTCGTCATGATCGTGACCATGTGCCTCTCTGACATCATCAATAACGCGGCCACGGCATTCATCATGGCGCCGATCGCCGCCGGTATCGCAGGTACTCTTGGGCTGCAGCCCGATCCGTTTTTGATGGCGGTGGCCGTTGGGGCGTCGTGTGCATTCCTGACACCCATCGGGCACCAGTGCAACGCCATGATTCTAGCACCGGGCGGCTACCGGTTTGGTGACTATTGGAGGGTTGGCTTGCCGCTTGAAATTGTCATCGTCCTCTTTGGCACGCCGCTGATCCTCCATTTCTGGCCTCTAATTTAAGGGCAAATTAGGCGATGCTGAACCGCTGGCTCACTGGCCGATCTCTTCTGCAAACACGCCTGCAAAACACAGCTTTAGCCCAGTTTAGACATCTCGATCATTCGGTATTGATAAATTGAGTTCCTGATTGACGGCAAACCGGCATAAAGGTAAATCCCAACTCATCAACCCTTACCGCTCAAATGATGAAAGAGAATACCACAGCCCTATTTTTGATGATTGTGTGCCTGACGCATGGCCAAGCGCAAACTGTGCTTCCCATCGCTGATGGTCGAGGTTTTTTATTCTCGGAACTTTTACCCTTTTCTTAGTCAAGTATGACCTTTTATATAAAGTGTCTGATTGCTCATAAACAAAACTATCGAAACTTAGCCCCCGATGGAGCAGGCAGGACTTCAAGACCTCGCGGATTCACGCTCATTGAGCTGCTGGTGGTCATCGCTATCATTGCCATCCTCGCGGCCATGCTCCTGCCAGCCTTGGCCAAGGCCAAGTCGCAGGCTGTCTCCACACAGTGCAAGAACAACCTCAAGCAGATGGGCTTGGCCACTGCGCTGTATGTCATGGACAATGACGACAAGCTTCCGTTTGCCTGGGCCATCCGGCACGACGCGAACATCAACAATTTCCAGAACCTACTGGTGTCGTACGTCCTGCGGAACAAGTTCAAGGCCGGGGGGAAAACCGAAGACAGCGACTTTGCCAAAAACGTTTACCGCTGCCCGACACGCATCAAGGAACGGCGCACCGGAGGGAACCCGTGGAAGATCAGTTACGGGATGAACCAGTACAACAATCTGGGTTTTCCCAATAATCCCAGATACCCGACCCCGCCCGGCCAACCGCCGCATCCCGAGACCGCGAAGCTCACCTCTGTGCGTGAGCCGTCCGCCACGTTTTTGATCTCCGACATCTCCTACGAGTTGAATCATCCTGCCGTGACCTACCTGACCAAAAACAGCAGTGGCCGTTATCATGTCGGCTACAAGCACAACATGGAACACCCCGCTGGTGCCGCCAACATCGTCTTCATGGACTCGCACGTAGAGTCGAGAAAGAAGGGCAACATTGACGACATCATCATGGACTTTAAGAAAAAAAATCGTCGTCGTTAATCGCTCAATTTGTTATTTTGAATGGTTTAATCCCCATTTCCTGTATTTGAATATCCATTGATTAACCACTCCAGAAAAAAATGAAACATACAAACACACGAACCAACACAATGAGCCTTGCTCTCATCATTGCGGACGTGGCGTTGTGGTCGCTCCTTGGCGGCACAACGTTTGCGCAGGAACAGGTGCTCATCTTTCAGGACACCTTTGAGGTCTCGGAAACGGAAATCACCGATCTTGGCCACGAGAACGGCGAAAGGCAGAGCGGTGTGCTTGGGGCGACCACTTATTCCGACTCGTCGGAGGATTTGACTGTTATCAACTCGGAGTATGCTCCCGGTAAGTTGAGCCTGTTCCCGGAGCCGGGCAGCGATTGGATTTCGGTTTCCCCGGATCATAACTTCGCCTTCGGCAGTCCGTTCACCATCGAGTTCGAGGTTGATGCCGGCGTCGATGACGAGGACAACGCCTCGGGCGACTGGGCCGCAGTCGTGTTTGGCGCCACATCGAAAAACTCGTGGGTCATTAGTGCCGACGGCTTCGGCATCCTGTTCCGCAACAATGGCGATATCCAGGTTTTTGACGCCGGCGCAAGCATCTACGGAGGCAACGGCGGTTTCGCCGACGGCATCCCGAAGGATGACCTCAAGATTCGCATCGAGGTAGAGGTGGCCAGCTTCGACGGCGCATCGCCGGCCACCATTCGCGTGTTCATCAACGGAGAGGCTGCCGTCATCACAGAGGGCGGTGCCACGGAGTATGTCAAGGCCGCCGGGTTCAGGGCCAACTTCATCACGCTGCTGGGCGGTGCGTTCGGCGGCAACACATGGCAACACACTTTTGATAAACTAAAAGTCTCAGCAGCGCCTGCCATTGCCGTGTCGCCGACCCGGTTCAACGCCATCGTCGGGGACACAACGGACGACGTTACGGTCTCGGTGCCCAAGTTGCTTATTGAGGCCGGTGTGGTGGAGGTCACCGTTCAAAGCCTGACTCCGGAATTAGTCGGGATCGAGGGAGCGGGAGACGACGGCAAGTTGGTGTTGTCTTTCGCCGATGCCAATCAGGCCGATGGCACGTTCAAGATCAACGTGGTCGGCGGCGGAGTGGGCAGGGTGCAACTCTCGAGTGAGCAGGCCGGGTTTCAGGCCAGGAGCATCACGGTGATGGCGGCCAGCGGTTTCGGTGTAGAGGAGGTCGTATTTTCCGACACATATGAGACTTCTACCGAGGACTGGGATGTGAATTTTGAGAACGACGGCGGTCGCCAAACCGGCACGGCCGGAGTTCTTGATTATGTTGAATCGGAAGCATCGGCCGCGGGTGGTGCTGCCGATGAGTTCACAGTAGTGAATCCAGATTGGGCAGAGGGAAAA
>Ga0163108_10002267_pt1 | contig 13981 bp, 8 predicted proteins | sample Fk1155metaG_FD_109644 | JGI IMG/M metagenome (GOLD analysis project Ga0163108, IMG submission 109644) | Marine microbial communities from the Central Pacific Ocean - Fk160115 155m metaG | ecosystem: Environmental > Aquatic > Marine > Oceanic > Photic zone | place: The Central Pacific Ocean...
CCCAAATCAAAACAAACACGCTTTTCATCAAGACAACTAATAACCCTGGTCAGCAATACCGCAGCGCATTCAAAATCCATATCCGGCAAACCATCCTCGTAACCAAAATCCCATAACGTAGTCGTTCCCGGACTACAGGTGCGCTCAGGATGGTTTGCATGAATCGGGAAAGTGGGAGTTCCCCCGGCAACCAACTCCGGCACCGTTAACCCAGCGGATTCCAGCTCATCCCTAAAGGCCAAAACAGGGGCAAAGTCACTATCACACTGTTTCGTACGTTTCTTTAGATCCGGTTCATGATTGTGCCCATCATAGGCATGAATCCCTCCGGCTTCCATCCCCGGAGCTTTGGCCATTGACTCATAAAGGTTCTTGGCTTCATCGCCAGGTTTAATGCCGGTTCGCTGCATTCCACAGTCCACATCCACATAAACCACCAATTTGCGGGGCGCATCGGCAAAGATTTTCCCAAGTATAGACACAGTCTTGGGATTATCCACCACCGTTGCCCATCGAACCTTAGGGTAACGATCCATCAGGAACCGCAGACGAACAGCATTGGGACCAACGGGTTGATGCGCCAATAAGATATCAGTCCCCCCAGATCCGGCCACCATTTCCGCCTCGGCAATCGTTGCGCATTTGAAACGCGAAATTCCCAAGCTCAATTGCATGCCAATGAGTTCGGGTAATTTATGGGTTTTTACATGAGGGCGAAGCCGGTCTACATCCCCGGAGATTTCTATCATTTTCTGGAGATTCCTAATGATCCTTTCTGGATAAACCAACAAAGCTGGAGAAGGAATCTCCCCCTCGTTTTCAACGCGGTACCAGTCCATACTTGCCATTATTAGTCAGGAACAATCTCAAACACTGCTTCGATTTCAACGGCCATATTCCCCGGCAGAGAACCCATGCCGACTGCACTCCGTGAGCCAACTCCTTTTTCGGAACCAAACACTTCGCGCATCAACTCACTGTAACCATTAATCACCTGCGGATGCTCAGCAAAATCCGGCTCAGCATTAACCATCCCAAAGGATTTCACCAGCCTCTCCACCTTCTCCAGACTGCCAAATTTCAATTGAAGCGATGCCAATATTGCCAGCCCGGTTTGACGGGCTGCATCCTTGGCCGCATCCACATCCAAATCACTCCCAACCCGTCCGGTTATGTAAGTCTGATCTTCCAGGAGAGGACCATGCCCTGAAACGTAAGCCAGATTGCCGTGAATCAAAACGGGCTGATATACCCCTCCCGGCTTGGGAGCGGGCGGAAGCAGCAAGCCTAACTCTGTTAATTTTTGTTCTGCAGTCACTAACTAAAAATGGTACCGGTGGCTGGATTTGAACCAGCACGGCTGTTAAAGGCCGGCAGATTTTAAGTCTGCTGTGTCTACCAATTCCACCACACCGGCTAAGCGCAAACGAAAAACGACTAGCGTTCAGACTGCCTGATATTGATTGCCGAGGCAACCTGTTCGGATTCCTCCAGCCCGTTCTCCAATGATTCTGAAAGAGTACAGTCGTGCTTTAAAGCATACTTCTGGAGGGCAATCCAGGTAACAGGCTTAAGTGTGATATCAAGATTTATTGTGACCACATCTTCCCCGAGTTTCTCCAGAACGGTGAGTTCGTCACTCGAAAGACGGGCTGAGGATCGGCGTACCGCCAGCATTGGCGTATTTTCGTTACTGTTAACAGTCATAGAATTCCTTTTGAGAGAGCCCAATTAGCCAACCAAAAGAAAAACCCTCAAGAACCATTTATAATGACTTGTTCGCGAAGTTGTTCACTCATCGCCTGTTACTCAATATCTTCAAAGGGATCGTCGCCAAGGGCACTTTGCTTCTTGGTAAGATTGAACTCCAGAACCGAAAAGGCACCCGGCTGAAAATCCACGCGCCCCAGGACCCCACTCAAGCCACTGACCCGATCAGCCCCCCATTTCTCGAGAAGAAAGGTAAACTGCCCTCCGTTAACGAAGGTCACCCTCACATCGCCCAATCCCAATTTGGATTTTTCTGGCTTGGCCCCTGCCAATTGTATTTTGGTAATGGTATCCATGGTAATCTCCAAGGGTGCTGGAGAAAATCCCGCCTTAAATATTGCCTTGCCATCGCGGACACCGAGAAGCTCACCCGAAAGATTGGTTGAATTACTGGTCGTCAAGATATCCTTGCCCTCCTTGCTTTTACCAGAATTGACCGCTGGCAACTTCCCGTTCCATTTACTCACACGGATATTGCTAATCTTGACTGAAGAATTCTGAAGCAAAACAAACATCAGATTTTCCCCCTTCCCCGCAAAGCCTGAATTGTCCTCCCACTGCTTAATCACCCGATCGTTGATAATAACAGCCATACTGCTGTCAGCTTTGTTGGCTCGAATGGAAACCCTCGCCTTCGCTTTGCCACGCAAGTCCTGATAAGTCTGCTGCCCTAAATTATTCTGCACACTGTTAGCCATACGAGTTAGATAGCAACTATTGGGACTTATCCCGACCATATAGGAACTACCGCTATAGGCATCGAGCTGGTCAGCATACAGACTTATGCCGAGGTTAAAGTTCCCCTGCCACGCCATATCGAATTCCATGTTAACACTATCACCTAACTCCAGTTTGCGCCCTATCAGGGACCCAGAACGGGTAGCAGAAAACGATTTATCGGCGTATTTCCACCCTGAAGTGCCTGCAGGCACTGGCATCCTTATATTATTTCTATTGGCACCCGGAAAGGGAACCCGCCCCCCCAAAATCACCTGAGGCGGACGACCATTAACTTGCGCTTTAGCCACCGTAGTCCCCTTGGTTTTCCATCCATCCATCCCGATTGGTCCTTCATAGATTAGCCCCAGCTCTTCAGAGGCTGGTCGAATAGACAAAATCTTATCCCGCGGAATCCGGAGGCTATTACGACTGTACCAGGCGTTGAGGATCAAATGCCTGGCATTCAACTCCAATAACTCACCGGACAAAACCTCACCAGTCACCAGATCAATTTGGGTGTTCTGCCCTGCCTCCAACTGTTGAGGGCGGGGAAACAGCTGAATTCTCGACAGGCTGTCCGTCATAAATTCAATATCCGTTTTCACCGCCGAATGGCGCCATTTAACTCCTGTTTCGACATCAAAACCCACAAAAGTTCCCTTAAGCGCGTCTCCATCGAGTAGCTCTATTACCTGAGGCGACTGTTCGTGCGTAATACCTCCTCCGGGACCGGGAACGATAATCCCCGGACGGTTGGTAGATACTGTAGGTGTGCGCACCGGTTTAATTACGATCTCCGCCTTAAGTGAGAATAAAAAAATGGAACTTCCGACTAGGAATAAACTTAATTTAGAACAGTTTTTCATGGGCCAAACAATCCTTTCTCATCATCTTGACGAGGTTGATTCAGATTAAAGTCGAGCTTCTCAAATACCGTGGAGTCAAATACAGCTTCACCAAAATAAGGGCTTTTGATTTTCACCTTGCCCGCCCCCCAGGACAACAACTCAACATTCACTGTACCACTTTTCTGCATTTGCATTTTAACATCCTTTGCCTTGGGCGTTAAACGTTTCACTGGATTACTGAAGGTAAGGGAACTCATATTTAATACCGGCAAAGGCACATCCCCAAAATTTGTGGTGAAAATCAATTTATCTCCCTCAATTCGTTTTGCCTTTCCAGAGATGCTGTCTTTATTTGAGAAAACCACAAAGTCCTCCTTCCCGTTTCCGGATTTGGACGCATCACTCTCAGGCAGACTACCGTTCCATTCCGTTATCCGCATCCGACTCAGTCGCATTGCACTGTTATTTCTTGAGGTAAAAAGCAACCCCTTCCCCTTGCCGGCAAAGGGCCGTGTATCCTCCCATTTGCGGATTAATTGTCCGTCAATTAAAACCGAAAGCGTCTTGGCCCCCTTATCGATCAACAAACTCACTCGACAGCGTTTTTTTCCGGTTAATTGGGACCGCACGTTACCTAAATTGGAGGTGCTCCCGTTTTGAATTCGGTACATGTACATGTTGTTCTGATCCACCCTCAAACTATAGCTGTTACCTGAGTATTCATTATTGATTTGATCCGCGAATATATTGACGCCCAGATTAAAATAACCGGTCCATTGCAGATCAAAGGTTAATGCACAACGACTCGGCAAATCCAAATCCTTGCGCCCTAAGATTGGGCCGCTACTCGCGCAGACAAAACCATTGCTTACATACCTCCAGGCACCCTGCTGCCCAGCCACCCCGCCAGCCACTTTTCCCGGCACCGGAACCCGTCTAAGAATTGCCAATGCACGCTGCTTTTCAGGAGCTACGTCAGCAGCGTCAGCTTTGGCGTTATTCTTCAACATCTGCTTCAACACCTGCCCGGTGTTGCGATTGCCCGTCATCCATCCGTCCGGACCATCCTCAGGCCCCTGATAGACAAGCCGTTCGGGCTTTATCCCAGGTTCTATCGTCCGAACAAACTCCCTGGCGATTTTCAGCTTCCCTCCGTACCAGGTGTCCAGAGTCAGTCCCCCCTCATCCAAACCAACCAGCACACCATTCAATCTCCCACCGCTAACCAGACTAACAGAACAATCCTGGGTCTTCTCTAGGGAGATTTTACGCTGCTCCAAACGAACAGAGGAAACATCCTTGGCAATCACTCGAGCTGGCTCAGCAAAGGATGGATGAAGCCAAAGAATGTGGCCATTATTGATTCCCTGAAATTTTCCCGTGAAAGAATCACCATTCAACAGCTTCAAACGATCAGGGCGATTATCTTTCTTCTTTTCGGTTACCTGAACCGGTTGACTGGTTGCCGATACCCCCTTTGACTTAACCGGCACCAACTCTTTAAGAAAATCATCTCCTTCCTTAACCTGCGCCCAACAAGGCATGGCAATAAAAACCCAGACCACCAAGGCTATAAAGTTAGCGTTCATAGATGGGAAGATAACGGTAATTTAAGGCAAGTGATAAGAGTGATGCAGCCGTTGCAAAAGTCCCCCCGAAGTTGCTATCCCAGCGCCCGTCCTCCTGCTGCGTGGATTGCAACCTCTTGATATTATCCGCATTCCATTCAGCCCATAATTTTGGGGATGCATGAAAATAGGTTTGAGCAGCATAATAAAGAAAATAATGATAATAGTGGTCATAACCACCACTGGAGCCTTGCTGCGCCAAATAATCCATAGCTGCCTTAAAACGCTGACTCTCTTTTTTCTTCGCCAAGGCAAAACAAAGCCCAGCTATTGCCGTACGCGGTCCATTTGAACTCCCGGCACTGGTGTATCCGACACCGCCATCGGCAGATTGACAAGTAATGTAATAACGTAGCGCCTTATCCAAAGACTCTTGTGGCACCCCCAACCCAGCATTTCGAGCCGCCATTAACGCCACAAACTGTGCCCCACTCACCGTAGTATCCGCATCTGAACTCTCAGGCGAATACCGCCATCCCCCTCTTTGACTTCGTTTTTGGGCATTTAAAATTAATTCAGTCGCCTTCTTTAGCGCAGCCCCCAATCGTTGATCGTGAACCTGCCCGTAGGCCTCTGCCAAAGCCAGTGAAGCAAAGCCATGGTTATACATGGACGAACCAATGTAACCCGTTGATTTGTTCTGACTTTTGACGATAAAATCCAACCCCCTGCGAATTGCAAGAGCATAGGGGCCGCGATTCGGATCATCCCCGTGGGCCAACATCGCAATTACTGCCAAACCCACCACTCCGGGCTGCTTGCCATAACTATCTGTCCGGCCTGGCGACGTAAAAGTTCCGTCTTTTGCCTGGTGGTCCCGCAGAAAGTTAATCCCCTTCACGTACATCCGATCCACCTCAACGGGAATAAACTGGGTAGGGCCTTCAAATATCCCCTGGGCAGACACACTAAGCAATCCCTCCACATAAAGAACAAATAGAATAACAAACAACCGGACCATTATTTCTTTTTCCTCAATTGATCCACCCCCTTGAAGAACCCCTTCAATTGTCCTTGAAACTCCTTGGGTAACTGTGAATTACGACCGGCGAGCTTTTGCACCCTTTTATCGGGATCGAGTTCTCCGCCTGCAACATTCCCCGGCGTCGCCTCATTTTTTTTGTTCGTGGTCCCTCCCGAATTATTCATACCCGGTTGTTGACCCGGTGTTTGTCCCGGCTTCATCCCCATCGCCTCCATCATCTGCATCATCATCATCATCATCTGCATTTGCTCCGGTGTCATTTCACCCGATGCCTGGCTCGCCTGGCACTGCGACAAGAGTGAGGCAATCTCCTGTTCAATCATATGGATCGCATCGGTCTCAGACTTTTGGGCTTCCTCAAGTGATTTAGCGGCTTTGATATCCTCCTTGGGCACATTGCGTTCCAGCATCCATTTGGCAACGAGCACCCGTGCCTCAACCGAGCCCAGTTTGGCCGCTTCCCTACCCAAATCAATTGCCTCAGCCTCTTCCCCGATTGAGTATTTTTTGCGGGCCTCCTTCAAGAGCCTTGTCTTTTCGTCAACCGTGGTTTCACCCGGGCTATTTTTGATTGCAAGACCGGCCTTGTTTGCAGCATTGCTAATTGACTTGATATAACTCTCAACAGTCACGCCTCTGCCGAAGCCAACCTTTTTCATCAACTCCTTACCGTTCCCATCAAGCAGAATCACAGTCGGATATCCGCTGACGCCGAATTTTTTAGCCTGGGCACTATTGTAAGCTGACTGCTCCTCAGTGATTTTGCTTTTATCACGGGGAAAATCGAGCTCCACAAGCACCAGATTCTCCTTGGCGTACGCCTTGAATTTATCTGTATTAAATACATTTTTCTTCAGTGCTTTACAGGGAGGACACCAGTCGGATCCGGTAAATTCCAACAGAACCACCTTTTTCCCGGCTTTGGCCTGTTCGTATGCCTTTTGGATATTAGTTAGCCACCCTTCTCCGGCATACAGATTTAAACCGAATAGAACCATCACGGCGGTTATTGTTTTTTTCATAATATAAACCTTTTTCTGGTTGTTTATTTTTTTTCTAGAATCTTTCCCGCACGACTTTGTGCATTTGCCTTCTGCTTGTCATTCAAATGAATGCTGAGTTCTTTTAAGGTAGCCTCAATATCCGCTAATTTTTTGGCATCACCCTGCGCCTGCGTCCGAGCGACTTCAGCCCACATATAGGCCTCTATGAGCCCTTCTGTATCTCCGGGCAAATTAAGCTCGTCCTCCGCGTCGCGCATCCGATATCTCGCGGCCCCCAAAAACTCACCTGCCCCCCGCTTATCCATTTCCAACTGCAAGTCACCCATTAATGTCAACTGACGAAAACGAAGATCAAATGTATCCTCTTCGAGTTGCTCTTTTTTGCGAGTGGTATGCTCAGCCTCAAGCTTCTGTGTTTGCTCCCTTAAATCCATCTCTGCCTGCCGCAAGCGTAACAACTCTTTCATTCTCTCTATTAAATCCTCATCAGGCTCACCACCCCCCTCTCCTTCTCCCTCACCCCCGCCATCATTCTTGGGGTCCAACAGGTCAGCCCATTTGGTGAATTGCTCTGCCAATTTTTGCGCCCCCTCAATTACCTTGCCCGTTTGATTGCGCCGTATTAAATCGGCATGCGCGTCCATGTTTTCGGATGGACGAGCCTCAGTCATCAACTTTGTTACCTCGCCAAATTTCTCGCTCTGTGTCGCATCATAAAAGCGTGCTATCTCAGTCTGCAATTTTGCCGCTTTCAGGCTGTTTATTGTCTGATTGGCAAAGGCATCATTCACCTGCATCCTAAGTTTTTCGGGCAACTGGTCGGCAAGTCGGCCGATGAGCTTTACCAAGTTTTCTGTGAAGTCCTTGGCCACACTTTCCTCAAACTCAGCAATCTTACGTAAGCGCATCACCAATGTGTTGGCATACATATCCTGAACGTTTTGCCCGGCCTCCTCCTGCATCTCCTTCATCTTATCGAGAGCTTCTTTTTCTTTTTCCTCCGCCTTTTCCAGATTCTCCTCGCGCTCCTGCTGATCCTGTTGGGCCTGCTGCAAAGCCTGTTGAGCCTGCTGCATCTGCTCATTAGCCAAATTCTTCATCTCCTGCTGGGCCTTGGCCATCTTAGCCAAATCCTGCGGATCCATTTCCTTGTTTTTAAGTGCCTCCTCAGTCAGCTCTTTTAAATCCTCTGAAAGTTCCTTGGTCTTCTCGGTAATATTTTTCTGCTCCTGCTCCTGCCTGCCGATCTGCTTATCAGTCTGATCACTCTTCATTTGCTCAGCATCCTGATCCAAAGTCTCTCTGGTTGCCTCCAGCAGATTCTCCTGCCGCCGCGCAAGTTCATCCAGTTCGGCCATTTTACTTTCAAAATTTTGCTGGATGATTTGTGCATGCTCCTCAGGACTTAGAATATGAATCTGGAAAGGCAGCGAACGTTTCTTCCGGTCCGTCCGGTAATAATCCTTGGCCGCTGCATAAAGATTAACCAGTGTGCCTTCCTCGAGCTTTAACTTGCGCGGGTCAAATAGGTAAATCGAATCTCCAGAAAGATTTCTCGGATCAAAATCCCTCAGAACAGACTCCCCCCGATCAACCATATTGGTGCCACCCCTCTTATAGACTTCCCACTCAGCCGATAACTGACGCAACCCAAAGTCATCCTCGGCCACCATCCTGATATCCAACACCTCATCGCGCAGGATGGCAACTACCGGTGCCTGCCCCGGGCAATCAACCCCATGGGGCGGATTGTCCGGTTGCCGCTCCAGGGTTAATTTCCATGTTTGGGAACCGTCTATTCCCAACTCATCCTGCCACGCAAATTCCAGTTCGCGGAAATCATCCAGATCCAGCGGTTCACTTTTAAAACCCTCTCCTTTCACTGTCAGTTTCTGAGGCTTAATCTCGCCCCCAATTGACTGAATAGGCTTTAACAGCGCGAGATTTAAGCCGCGCGTGGTCACCCCTTTGAACTCAACCCGACTTCCTTCCAGGTAGGGAAATACTGTCCCGTGCACTTCTGTCGTAGATTTTTCGTACTTGAGGTAGGAGGGGTACTCAATAATTGCAGAAGCCTGATCCAGCGTAGGGCGTGCTACAGGTTGAATCGCAATACCACTCCTAACATCACCCATTCTCAAGGATAGTTCCAACTTCTTGGTTCGCCCAGGTAGATTATACTCTACTTTATTCCCGGTCATCCTAGCTTTTTTTATTGTTTGACCCACTCCGAGCACCGCTTGGGATGGGTCAGGCACTACGCCTTGGAAGGTGTTCTCCAAATCAGTTTGTACATTTAAGTTGGCACGAAGAAACTCATCAGCCCTTCCAGCTGAACTACTTGCGTCGGCCCATTTTTTTTCCAGCACACTCCAAAAAGGCGCCCCGCTGTCAGCATCGGCAAAGGAATATTTTGATTTCAGAGCAAACTCTTCACCTCGTGGAACATAAAATATCCCCTCTATGGCACTACGCCCATCAACCTGAAGCCCACCATCCTCTACAAAGGTATAGCGCTTTTCAGAAGAAAATGGCGCCCATCGTTTCAGCGCGTTAGAACTCGCATCAGGAGTGTAGTCGACCGTTAAGCCCAACAGGCACAAAATTAAAATAGCCATCAGGGAGCGAATCAAAGGCTTACGGGTGGCCACCGCCTCATTGAAAGAGTAACGTTCAGCTTCACGGTCGATTTGCTCAATAGCCGCACGACAGAGCACCTCAGAAACATTTTCAGGTCGCTGCTCTTGATCACTCAACTCAACTGCACTAACAAGTCGGTCTCCCAATCTGCGATGTTTCTGCTGAACAATCGCCGCCAAAATACGCCTATCCCGGCGTTTTAGTATCCAGTGCCGCACCCATGGCCAGACAAAAATTGCGGCAACCCCAATGCCGGCCAAAGTGAAAGCGAGACGGTAATGAGCCGGCGTTGCCCAGAAGCGGTCTGAGAGGTAGAGCAACATCCAACTGACCACCAGACCGGCCACCACTCCACTAAGGGCAATAGCTGTATCAACGACAAAAAGCTTGCGCTCCAGAGACGCAAGCTTACGCCGGAGATTATCCGGTATTTCAACCTGAAAGCTCTTAGTCTTAGCCATATCCCTTAATTCCCCTAAATCAGTCCAAGCACCTTACGCGATACCCAATAAACTGCAAGAAGGAAGACAATTGTGCCTCCCCACCAAGCATTACTCCATAGACGGAAACGCTCCTGTATTTCCTCATTTTCAGCGACTAAAGATATTGCATTTATTAACTTATCCAAATCCCCCGGCCCACCCGCCTGCCCCCCCGTGCGTTCTGAAATTTCGCGCATTACCTTCAGATTTGCCGGTTGCCCCAATCGCTCAAGCGTCACCTTTTGCACGTTAATTTCCGTTTCAAGTTTCTGACGACCATTGGGGTTATAGATCGTCATTGCATGAGCCCCTCCAACTCCCACCTGTACGCGTGCTTGAAAAACTCCCCAACCGCCTTCCATGGGGGTAAATTCCAGGTCACGAGTCTTCCCTCCCGGCTCCTTTAATTCCGCTCTCAAAGCATTATTCAAATCGCCCCCCGATAAATCCAGCATCGTAGCCTGTAAATAAACCTCATCGCCCACCTTTGGATTTTCCGGACTAAAAGAAAGGCGCATGCCCTGCCCTTGGGCCATCTTTCGTTTGTGGGCCATCCAGCGGACTACCTGTCCCCAAAAACGATAGTGATAGGTATCTTCCACTCCCCGCCGCCAGCGCCACGCTGCGTCTGTTCCCATGAAAAGAACCTCACCGCTGCCCCACGGCCTGATTGCCAATACCGGGAGGTAGCCAGAGGAAGTCCGCATGCTGGAGTGAGTCGCCAACACTTGAGAACCAGGCCGTGCGCGCTCAACCCCGGCACACCAGAAAAATCCTGGCAAATTTTTCCAGATCACCTCATTCAAACCTTCATCAGATGCAAGCATCGTCAAGAAGTGCCCTTTACCCCGACTACTTAGCTTAAAACTCGCTTCACTAGGCATCCACAAACCCTCAGACTTATCTTTGGAATAGGTCACCGGAATTAATTCACCTAGCGGATGATCCAGGAAAGACAACTGACGCCCGCGATAACCCGGCATAAAGACCAAACCACTGCCTTGTTGATCAACAAGGCCGCGCAACAAGTCACATTGCTCGCGCGTTAGTTCCTTTTCTCCAATCCCCACGTCCCCCAGAAAAACGACATCAAATTTTGCCAACTGCTCCCTTGTCTCAGGAAATTTCTGTATGTAATTCAAACCTGCGCCCGGACCCAGTTCCGGATGCAAAAGCAGAACGCTGACATCAACCCCGGGATCACGTGTCAGCGCATTACGCAAATAACGGTATTCCCAGCGAGGATAGGATTCAATAACCAGCACATTCAGTTTTTCAGTCCGGACCGACAGGTGAAAAGTTTGCGCATTATTATCCTCAATGAGCTCTTTCTCCTTGCCGCGGGCCCATATCGGCAGATCCAGGGTTAGGGTGTAATCCCCGAGTTCACTGGGAGCCCAGACAATCGAATCACTTACCTGCCCGTAGGCCGGGATGGTAATTGGCTTGGCGATTGATACGGACGCCCCACGCCGACTGGTAAGCTTAACCTGCGTGCGAATAGGTTCAGGAATATAACTACGCACCCTGAAGGGAATGGAAATCTGTTCCCCCAAGAGTCCAAATTTGGGTGGGTTGACCGACTCCATCACCAAGTCTTTCTGCGCCTGTTCGCTACCAACGGTGAGCGTAAAGACCGGGATTTTCTCCGCTCCCAGCTTCATCGCCGCCTGCTGCGGAGGATCACCGTAATTCCAGTCTCCATCACTGATCATCAGCACCGCTTTCAGGTTCTTGCGCTTGGCCCGCTGCCCTTCCAGTGCCTGATAAATATCGGTTCCATCAGCGATGGACATCTCTGAATTGGTCAGGGACATACCGAAATCCTGGACAGAAACCTTTGCTTGACCGGCCAAAGACTCCCAAAAGTTGGTTTTGATATGGCCCTTAAGCCACTCTTCCCTTTTTATCACATCCCGGGCACCCAGAATCACATCTCGTGTTTCCATGCTGCGGGTAACGTCGGTAAGAATCACTACCTCCGGTTGCTCTTCAATCTGCGTGGTTCTCAAAAACTCCGGCTTACATATCGTGAAGAGAATCATCCCCATCACAATGAAACGCAAAAGCTCCAAAGCGGCAACCCCTTTACCTCTCCGACGCTCCCAGTTGCTATAACTAACCCAACCGGTTGCCACCCAAATAACGACCGCAAACACAATCAACCAAAATGGTGTCTGCAACGGTTGAAATTCCCAGCCTTCGCCAATCATTACGCGCCTCCTTTGGCTGCAACTTTCCCGCTCGCGGTAGTCTGAATTTCCACCCGTTCATCTGCTCCCTTGGGAAGAATCAAAATCCCCTCTATCAATAGAGCCATTGCCATTGCCACCAAAAACCATTGCCATATTTCTTTCGGGTCATCGGATGCTCCGCTCTGAGTCTTCTCCTGAGCCAAAGTGACTGGGATCTCCCCAAATAACCCTCGAACACCATCTGCTTCCAAACTGGGGGGCAAATCCTCCCTTTCTGGGCGGTTCATAGCAACGATCCGTTGGCCCATTCGGTATACCCCAGCCTGTGAATTAAAATCTTTGACTGAACCTTTCCCTGTCTCTTCTGAAACCCAACGCTCCCCTTCATTTGCCCGATCATCACCCGCACTCAACATGTGTCCCTGAACAAACCGCCCGGACAACATGGCTTCTCCCTGGGATAAGAGGCGCTGCAACATGGGCACCAACACCAACCCCTCAGTGAGACTACTCCACTGGTCGCTGGGTCGGGTTCCGCAAAAAACGATCTGCCCCCTGCCAACTGTTTTTGTCATTAGCCAGGGCACCCCATCTTCAAAGGAGGCCTGAATTAATCCATCACCTTCAATCGCACGCCTCTGGTTCACCCGCAGATCATCCACCGGCAGGTACAAACCTTCCTCCGTACGTTGCAAAGGCCCCTCATTATCAGTGTAGCTAGTGATCCTAAATCCAAGATGTTCCTGATCGGTTTCCGCAGCAACCAATTGCTGCCACGTTTCAAACTGTTTGCCGTTATCTTCATAACGTTTAAGTGCCCCCCAACCTAGCCCGTTAAATCTAACCTCGTCGGCCGCCTGGTTCGGAAAACATACAACCAACCCTCCTGCTTTAATATATTGAGTTAATTTTTCGGCCGAATCTCCTTGAGGCAATTTGTCCTGCCACAGGACCATCGCATAATCAGTCCAAATTCTCCCTTCGGTGCCACTAGGGGGGATTACCTCACTAACTTGATTGGTATTAGCCGGATCTGGAGCAGCAGCCAGATTCAAAAACTGGGTTGGAAATAAATCGGGATTACCCACAACCGCTGTCTTAGCCTTAACCGGTTCTCCATAGACAAAATAAGCAACATTATCCTGCGCATTCCCATCCTCCTTATCAACCAACTCCACATACCCCCAACCGGACTGATCCCTTTTGCGTAATGGAAACCTGAGTTCGTGCACGTGGGTCGCCCCTTCTAATGAGATGGTCTCCCCATTCTCCTCACCCTCAACAAAGACAGCTAAATCGACCTCACCAGCCAGTGCTGTCCCCCGACTTAATTCCAATTGCAAAACCAACTCGAACCGATCAGCGACCCGCTGACGAGCCACGCTCTTTAGACGGACCGAAACATTTGCAGGCGTTTCCTCATCCATCGCCATTAATCGCACTCTCACACTTTGCGGCAAAGCATCCAATTTTGAGGAAAGTTGTTGCCATCGCACCTTGGCCGAAGGGTCCCAGTTGCTTGCCTGTAAGTCCGATGCAATCCAGATTTCACCGATCCCCGGATTGGTTTCCTTGAACCAGTCAGCCGCCGACTCGAGCAGTGTCGGGATATCTGCAGCTGTGTCAGTCACCCCATTTCCCACAACATTTTTCAGTGCCTCAACACCTCCTTTAACTTCGCGCGGTCTCTGGTCGGTATGTTCCATCAC
>Ga0163108_10002270_pt1 | contig 13979 bp, 7 predicted proteins | sample Fk1155metaG_FD_109644 | JGI IMG/M metagenome (GOLD analysis project Ga0163108, IMG submission 109644) | Marine microbial communities from the Central Pacific Ocean - Fk160115 155m metaG | ecosystem: Environmental > Aquatic > Marine > Oceanic > Photic zone | place: The Central Pacific Ocean...
AAGAATACCTTCACCATCGAGTTGGCGAACGGATGGTACGGTTACCTGCCGACACCCCGGCAACATCGACTTGGGGGGTATGAGACCTGGTTGGGAACCAACTGGGTAGAAATCGAGGCCTCGGACAAGATCACGGCCCAACTGCTGCGGATGTTTGAGTCCCTGGCGAGATAACCGACGGAATCGTCAAGAGATTCTATTTTTTGCCGAATTCAGGGTGCGCAACGATGGCTAGGACCGCAGCGCGAAGTGAGAAATCCTGCTTGGCGGCCGCTTGGTAAACGGCATCGATGTAGGGGCTGTCGGCGCGGGTGACCTCGCGGCCATGCGCGTAGCTGATCAACTTGCCAATGATTCCCTTGAGGATGCGTTCCTTGTCGGCCATCAATGCAGCCTTGAGTGTGGGTAGATCACGGACTTCACGGCCATTGGGTAGTTTCATGGCCGATTCAATCGGTGCTTTCTTGATTTTCAGAAGGTGCGTCCGTTGCGGGCGCCCACTTCGTTCGACTACTTTCGTTTCAAAATAAACGTGGCGATAGTTAGGCCGCTTACGTCCAACCGGGTCATAAAATTCGAGAGCGAATCCCAGGGGATCAAGCCTGGAATGGCAACGGGCGCAACTCTCGAGTTCCTGGTGCTTGAGGATGGCTTCACGGATCGTCGTGGTACCTCGGATATCCGGTTCCTTGATCTCCACATCGGCGGGTGGCTCGATTCGTTCGTTGTAAAGGTTCTTCAGAATCCACGCACCTCGGTGGATCGGTGAAGTCGCGAAGTCCGTGGAGGTGAGCTTGAGGAAACCAGCCTGGGCCACGAGCCCGCCGCGTTCGCTATTCTCGGGCAGGTTGACGGGTACAAAAGCGTCCCCTTTCACGGCGGGCAATTTGTAGAAACGTGCCAGGCGATCATTGACCATGACGAAATCTGAATCGATGAAGTATTTCATGCTCAGGTTATTCTCAAGTAAATGCCGGAACAATTCGCGGCTCTCGCGGCCCATGGAATCTACGGTCATGCGTCGCACGTTTTTGAAAACTCGCACGTCCGGGCCGAAATCGTCCACCTTGTCCCGTTGAAGCCATTGGCGAGTGAAGTCCTCGGTGAAGCGGTCAGCCCTGGCATCCTTCAACATCCTTTCTACCTGGGCTGATGGATCCTTGCCCAGGGCACCAGACTTAACGGCGGCCAGCAGTTCAGCATCTGGTATGGAATTCCACAGGAAGAAAGAGAGACGATGTGCCAGTTCGGCGCCGGTCAATTGAGGCGACTCGGCCTTGTAGATAAAATGGGGTGAGGTCAGCAAGGCGATCAGCACGCTACGGGCGGTGGCATCCTGTGACGCTCCGGCGGCACGACGCTTGGTAGCGATTTCCACGAAACCAGTACGATCTTCCGGCGACAAAGGTCGCTGGGTCAGAAGCAATGCGAGGTGATCGACCAGTTCCCCCGGCTTCATCTCCGGCTTCGGCATGATGGCCCGCATCGCGGCGGTGGGCCACTCTTCCACCAGCGGTCCGGCAACCTTTACGCTAGAGAAACGCATCTTAGCGCCTTGGTATTTTTCCGGTTTAGCATTGGTGGACTGCACGCGACCACTATCAAAAGTGAACGACACTTCATCGCCCTTCCTCAGCGTGAGTTCCACGGTAAAGCCCTGTGAGCCTTGCGGCATGGGTACACGGCGAATACCCCGGAAGTTGACGGGATAACGTCCATCGCCAAGATTGATGCCAATAATCTCACCTTCCCTGGAGTTCACCGAGTGCGCGGCGACTTCAAATCGATAGCGGCCAAACATCGGGATTTTGAAACGTTCGTAGGCCTCAGGATTGGTTGAGAAATGCACATTGCTGCGCCAGGGTCGAAAGGCCGAAAGCAGAAATCCATCCTCCTCAAGGTAATCGCCTCGGCCGCTGCCGTGAAAGTGCCGCGCATCAAACTCCCAATTGCGCGTTACCGGTTTGGTGGCCGGCAATAACCGCTCGGCCACGAAACGAGCAGTTTTCAGGTAGGCCATCACCTGGTGTGGCGACATGAGGTGGGCCTCGCCAAATTTGTCGAAACCCCGCTCCACAAGATCGGGTGGCAAGAGACCGGTAAGATCAAACTCGACGCCGAAAAGGTCAGTGAGCGTATTCGTGTACTCCGCGCGGGTGAGCCGCTTGAGGGTGTTGGCCGGACGCCTGGCCAGGATGCGTTCCTGGAGTAATTGCAAGGCGTTCGCCCTTGCCTCGGGCCTGGGTTGCGGCGCCTTCCTGGGTGGCATATCGCCAGCCTCAAGGACAGAGGCCACCGTCTCCAGGAGGTCTCCATTTGAGAAGAGAGTTCCTAGTGGTCGATCCAGTCGTACTTTGCCCTTTGGCTTATTCGGTCCGTGGCATTTCACGCAGTGTTGGGCAAAGAATTGTTCCAGTTTAGGCTCTGCATAGAGGGCGGCCTGAGGCGAAAAAACCAGGATCGTCGCTATCCAGCGCCACCGCATCATGAAAATAAGTCAAATGCTGTAGAACTTTCGCCAAAACGATCGGTCGGGGCACCGAATTGCTGTAGCAAGCCAAGGTAGAGGTTACTCATTGGCACATTCTTGCGTCGCCAGTGCCCGGAAGTCTTCATCCGGCTATCCAACAGCAGTGCGGGCAGGTCATCAAAGTTGTGGGCGTTGGCGCTGCCCATGGAGGCTGTCAGGAGCGTCGTTGTTTGGTCAAAGAGCGACTGGTTTCCCGCTTTGCGTTCCTTCATGGTGGTGAGCGCGGTGCTGATGCGATTTAGAATTGCATGCTCCAGTTGAAGCAGCTTCTTGACCTTCTCCGGTTTCTGGCCATGATGGGAGAGGTCATGGTAGTTGCCGCTGATGTCCGGTTCCTTGAAGCCTTCCCAAAATGGAATCTGGAGGGTGACAGCCCTGGTGGAATCAGTTTCCAGGGCCAGTACGGCGAGGTCCAAAAGCGTACCCACGTAGTCATCAACCGATTTGCGGTCGAAGTCTTCAAGGCCGTAGTCGACCTGCGGCTTGGAACGGTCAGCCCAGTAGGCGCGGCGTTTCACGGTCTGTTCCACCTCACGCACGGAGTTGAGGTATTCGTCCAGCTTGGCGCGGTCCGTAGCGTTGAGCTGTTTTTTCATGGATTTGGCCTGGCCAAATACCACGTCAAGAATGCTACGATCCTCGGCGAGGATCTGCTGCTGGGCTTGCTCGTTTTCGTTGACCTGGAAAAGCAGGTTAAAAATCTTTCGAGGTGAGTCAATCTGATGCACCGGCAGCCCATGCTTGTCCCAGGCGATCTGGGAGAAGTTCAGGTTTTCGCCTGCCTGGAACACGAGCGACTGGAATCGTGTCTCGTTGCCGATTAGTCCAGCGACGGCCTGGTCGATGGAAATACGGTTGTTGCGGTGCAGCTTGTTGTAGTAACCGGAGAGAATACCCACACAGGGCGTGTGCCCGAAACCGTTTTGCACGGCGGGGTTGTTCAGTCCGCTAAAGACCTTCAGGTGCTTAAAGTGATCGGATAATTCCGCGAGCAAGGGAGGTGGTTGGTCGAATCCGCCGTCCTTCCGCGGTATCAGTTCCGGCTGATAAAAGCTGAGATGATTAACGATCGTGAGCAGCCGTCGCGGCGATTCCCTGTCGGCCACTTGGCCAAGGCTTTCGAGTCGCGGCAACAATAGCGCCACCCCTGCTCCGGTCAGGAACGTCCGCCGTTTCATCGAGTCGCTCGAAAGGTTCATTGCAAGGCTGCTGTAATAATGTGGTAGCTGATGTAATGCGAACAGCGATTGTGGATAGAGGCTGTTGCGACGCCGCGTTAAGGAACCATTTATGCGTTGGTTCTTTTTCCGGTCTTGCGTTGAATCCGGTTGTTGAGGATCACGTTTTCAAGTGGAAGTAACTGTGGATATGGGGTTGTCCTCGGAAATACCAGAGCATGTTGCGCCCCTCGATCTGCCAGGTGTCCCAGACCTTATCCGATCCGATGTCGTACTTGCCGTCGTAATAGGAGACATGCAAATCGTCGACCATGTTTTTCTTGCTGATCGTGTCGAGCGTGGCCGTCACATCCCCTTCTCGGAACATGGACATCATCCGGCCCATCGTCTTGATCAGTAATTGCTTCTGATCCTGGCTGAGTTCGGCGCAGTGCAGGCCGGGAAACCCCTGTTTCTTCTTGATTAGGACGGTTGCCGGTTTCTCGCGTCGGGGTTCGGCCGTTGCCAGGGCCTGCTTTTGCTGTTGGCCATCAAGTTCCCGGACAAATTCGTTGAAAATCTTTCCCTGGTACCAGTAGGCGTTGCCGGGATGGTCCTTTGTTTCGTTGAAGTCCTTGGGGAAGTGTCCGTAGAAAATGGGGGCTCCCCCAAAACCCTGGCCCGTGTCACTGTGAGCGTTGCAGCGGCGAGTCACGTGGTGGCCGGTATAGATGAATTCGAAGTCCTCGTCTTTCGGGCTGCCGAAAAATCCTACCGAAGGCGCATTCTTTGCGTCACCATACTGGTCGACCTCGACCTGGTTGTTAACAGCTTTCCGGTGCTGCGGCGTATGGAGGGAGTCGAAGATAGCCTGGATCAGTTGCTGTTGGTCAGAATTGAAAGTCCCGGGAATGCGATGTTCCGGGTGGATGTACCACCAGTTGCTAATATACTGCCGCCGCGCGTGATCACGGGGCAGGCAGATCTTCTGCCGCTGCTCATCACTCAAGCTTTTGTAGAGCTGCATTGGTAACGAGTCACTCTTCTTTTCGGCGCCGAAGGTCAGGTTGGAGAAGGTGTCGACTGGTGTGATGGCCAGGGCCGCAGTGGCGGTCTTGAGCATCTGGCGTCGGGTGGGATTCTTCATGGAGGGATCCTTGGAAGCAATAACTTGGCGGTGGTTGTTAGTTGTTCGATATTGTACACCACTTAGGTCATAGATTTGACCCCATTCTGGAGGGATTGGAATAGGCAGATTGACGTGTTTTTTCAGCCGGCACACCCTGCCTGGGGTTTAAGACTCAAGGTAAATAGGCAATTCTTTGATATATCCTGGAGTGAATACATGTGCCTTTATCAGCCGGTAGCCGATTTCTGCACGGCCCCCGAATCCGGACCGGTAGTTGGTTTCGGGGTGTCACATCAGGTGACGGTTTGCGTTACACTGGGGCCATGTCGAGACGATCATCGCCGCTCTAGGAGTCCCGCCTTTGATTATTCTATACCGTGGAAATGGACTGATAAGTGCCGTTTTGTTGACGTTGGTGTTGACTGCTTCGGTGTCTGCCGCGGACGTGGACTTCGTCCATGACGTGATGCCGATTCTTAAGCAACACTGTGGTAAATGTCATACGGGTGAGAAGAGAGAGGGTGGTTTGGCGATGAACACTCGCGCACAGCTCTTGTCGGGTGGGGAGAATGGCAAAGCCGTCATTTCCGGTATGGCCGCCAAGAGCTCGTTTATCGAGCGCATTCAATCCAAGAATGAAGACATCCGGATGCCGCCTGACGGGCCGCGTTTGCCGCCTCGAAAGATTGCGATTCTGAGGGAGTGGATCGACGCAGGCTTGTCGTGGGAGCCAGGTGTCACGCTCGGAACGTCCAGCTGGGAACCGCCGTTAAAACCGCGACATATCACGTTGCCCGCGGCTCGCGATGGACGTGAGCATCCGATCGATCGCTTGCTGGACGCCGACCTGGCCGCGCATAAGCGCTCCATCCCACCGACTGTCTCTGATGCAGCGTTTCTCCGGCGTGTTTCGCTGGATACAATCGGCCTGCTGCCCTCGCCTGGTGAGCTACAAGCATTCGTTACGGACCCGGCCAGCGACAGGCGCCTAAGGGTGATCGACAAACTGCTTGCCGACGACATCGCTTATGCAGATCACTGGCTGACCACGTGGAACGACCTGTTGCGGAATGACTACACGGGAACAGGTTTTATAACCAAGGGCCGTACGCAGATCACGACCTGGCTCTACGCCTCACTGCGGAACAACAAACCCTATGACCAGTTCGTCCGTGAATTGATCTCGCCAACGAAGGATTCAGAAGGTTTTATTAACGGTATTAAATGGCGTGGGGAAGTGAATTCCAGCCAGACCCGCGATATTCAATTTGCCCAGAACGTCTCGCAAGTCTTTCTCGGGATCAATATGAAGTGCGCAAGTTGCCATGATAGTTTCATCGATCGCTGGACTCTGTCGGAGGCCTATAACCTTGCTGCCATCTACGCGGAGCAGCCGTTAGAACTAAATCGCTGCGACAAGCCCACAGGCAAGATGGCTACGCCGAAGTGGATGTTCCCGGAACTTGGCGATGTGGACGCGAAGGCGCCGAAAGCTGAACGCCTGGAGCAGTTGGCCGGGCTTATGACGCATCGCGAAAACGGTCGTTTTACACGCACGGTAGTCAATCGGATTTGGCATCGGCTGATGGGGCGAGGTATTGTTCACCCGGTGGATGCGATGCATACCAAACCGTGGAACGAGGATTTGCTCGACTACCTGGCAGTGCGTTTTGCCGACGACGGCTACGACCTGCGGAAGTTCATTCGCTTTGTCATGTCGTCGCAGGCATACCAGTCCCGGGCGGTGATCCTGAAGTCGGAACCGGGCGCCGACTATATCTACGCGGGTCCGATTGCGAAGCGGATGACTGCGGAGCAGTTTCTCGATGCGATCTGGCAAGTTACCGGTATGAATCCAACGAAACCGACGGCCGTTGTCGATCGTTCGGAACACGAAGTAGAGCCGTCCAGCGAGGTCAAGTCGTCGAAGCCGATGCCTGTTGTCGCGAAATGGATTTGGCACGATGGCCAGGGAAGCAGGAAAGCGGCGCTGCGGAAAACGTTCACGCTCAACGCCGTGCCAAAAACTGCCACGGTCCTGGCAACCTGTGACAATGCATTCACGATGAAGATCAACGGCACCGAGGTCGCTTCTTCGAAAGACTGGCAGGTGCCACTCCGCTTCGATATCGCATCGCAGTTGGTCAAGGGCGAAAATATAATCGAGGTCGCTGGGGAAATGTTTGGTGGCAGCGCTGGTTTTATTTGCCAAATTACGTTGGCGGAGAAGGCGACGCCACGAGTCATTGCCACGGATAAGACCTGGGAAGTTCGCAAGACGGAAGGAGATTGGCAGGCGGCGTTGGAGTTGCATCCGTATGGCGCCGGGCCCTGGGGGCGTGTCCTCGATGGTAAGGCAATCACACCTGGGGCGGTGGGCCTGGCTGGTCGGCCTATCCGCGCGGCGTTGATGCAGAACGACTTCCTGATGCGTTCACTCGGTCGCCCCCATCGCGATCAGGTTGTCACGACGCGGCCGGCCGAGTTGACGACGCTGCAGGCGATTGACTTGGCGAACGATGAAATCCTCGCCAACTACCTCGCCGGAGGAGCCCGGCGCATGGTGACCCAGGGTAAATCGAGCGAGGAATTTGTGGAGTGGTTTTATTTATATGCGCTATCACGCAAGCCGACAAAAGAAGAGCGAGCCGTACTTTCAGAAGTTGTCGGTGACGGGCGTAATCCGGTCGCCCTGGAGGATCTGCTGTGGATGGTGTTCATGCAACCTGAATTTCAAATTGTGCGATAGGAGTCGATTATGACAATCCAGGAACAGTTAGCCCGTCGTGACTTCCTGAAACAGGTGAGTGCCGCTTCCGCCGCAGCGCTTGGTTGGGGTGGGACTCGTGCCTGGGCCAATCCCGAGGTTGTCATTCAACCCCGTGCGAAAGCCGACTCCTGCATATTGATTTGGATGGCCGGAGGCATGGCCGCACCAGATACCTTTGACCCCAAAAGGTACTCACCCTTTGAAAAAGGGTTGGACGTAGAAAAGATTTTGAGCACGTTTCCGGCGATCGATACATCCGTTGACCATATCAAGATCACGCAAGGCCTGGAAAACGTGGCCAGGATCATGGATCGCGGCACCTTGATTCGCTCGGCGGTTCAACCAGACCTGGGAAGTATTCTGCATTCGCGGCACCAATATCACTGGCACACGGGTTACGTTCCGCCGCTGACGGTGGCGGCGCCGCATCTTGGAGCCTGGATGGCCAAGGTGCTCGGTCCCAAGAACCCCGTCATCCCGCCGTTCATTAACATTGGACAACGGCTCGAAGGCGTCGGGGAAAAGGAAGAGCTGAAGGCCTTCACCACTGCTGGCTTCTTTGGTTCAGAGTTTGGGCCGATGAACTTGCCTTACCCCCAAGACGCCGTTCGCTCGGTCCAGCCGCCCAAGGGCATGAAACCAGGCCGCTTCAGCAACCGCTATCGGTACTATCGCAAGCTGATCGATCAGAACCCGAATCGCGAACTGATGAGCGATTATCAGCAGGAGTCTATGCTTCGCGCGATGGATGCGGCCCATCGCCTGCTTCAATCGAAAGAGAAGCATGCTTTCGACCTGACTCGCGAACCCAAGGAGTCGGCGGAGCGTTATGACACGGGGCGCTTCGGCCGCGGTTGCCTGCTGGCCCGGCGGCTTGTCGAGGAGGGGGCTCGCTTCGTCGAGGTTACCACGGAGTATATTCCGTTCGTTCACTGGGACACTCACGAAAACGGGCATTCCACGGTCGCTCGCGTCAAGAAGGAGATCGATCGGCCCATTGCCCAATTGATACTGGACCTGGAGAGCAAGGGGCTGCTCGACCGCACCCTCGTTGTGATCGCCAGCGAGTTTAGTCGAGACATGATGATCGAGGGTGTTCCTGGCTCGACGGCCCGGGACCAGTCCCGGGCTCGGAGCAAGACATTGGAGGAGCCCAAGCACTACGGGCTCCATCGCCACTTCACTGGGGGCACCAGCGTGGCAATGTTTGGCGGTGGCACCAAGAAAGGATTCCTCTATGGTAAAACGGCGGACGAGCGTCCGCTGCTCGCCATCGAGAATCCGGTTTCGGTGATGGACCTTCACGCCACGATTTTTAATGCCATGGGCATTAGTCCGAAGACCGCCTTTGAAGTCGAGAAACGCCCGTTCTACGCTACCAGGGACGGCCTTGGAAAACCCGTGCTCGACATCTTCGCTTAGGCAGGCAGGGGGCCATCGGGAAGCGGCTTCGGTCGCGCTGGTCTGGGCAATGACATTGAGTAAGCGGGAAGCCTAAACTATAATAGCGGTATGAAGTTAACCGCCCTTCCAAAGTCATCGCCACTTGTTGTTTCGTTGCCGTAGTGAGTCTTTGCGATTGTCGCCCAGTCCGTTCGGTTCTCGAATTTAAGACCAGTCGTTTTGATTCGTGTTTGATCCAAAAGGATGTCGTTCAATGCGTTGCAGGGTCCTTTCAATCGCGATTCTGCTTCTCGTGGGCTCGACCGGGTTTTCTGAGGACGCTGTTGAGCGTCAGCGGCTCGATTTCTTTGAATCGAAGATTCGACCCGTCCTCGTCAAGCATTGCTATGAATGCCATGCGGCGGATTCTAAGAAGCTTCGTGGTGGCTTGCTCGTGGATTCCCGACAGGGTTTGCGGAAGGGTGGCGAATCGGGGCCTGCTCTCGTACCAGGTGACCCGAAAGAAAGCCTGCTCATCTCCAGCCTGAAGTACGATGGTTTCGAGATGCCTCCGAAAGGTAAGTTGTCCCCAAAGGTTATTGCGGATTTCGAAAAATGGATTCAAGACGGGGCGACCGATCCTCGTAGCGGCACGAACCCGGTAGTCAGGCCAAAGGCTATCGATATTGAAGCTGGCCGGAAGCACTGGGCTTATCAGCCACTCCAGACGCCAGACGTCCCGGTAGTGAAAAGTACCTCCTGGCCGATCAACGATATCGATCGGTTTGTCCTTGCCAGGTTGGAATCGGTAGGTCTGCAACCGGGTCTGGACGCGAGAAAGATTGTCCTGGTGCGTCGGCTCTACTTCGACCTGATCGGCCTGCCTCCCACGCCAGGAGAGACTGCGCGGTTCATTAACGATAAGTCGCCGCTGGCTTACGAGAATCTCGTTGACCGCCTGCTGGCGTCACCTCGCTTCGGTGAACGATGGGGGCGGCACTGGCTTGATGTGTCGCGTTATGCCGAATCGATGTCGTTGCGTGGCTCAATACTCAAACATGCCTGGCGATATCGCGATTACGTGATTGACGCGTTCAATAACGATAAGCCTTTCGACCAGTTTCTCACGCAACAACTGGCAGGCGATTTGCTAGAGACAGCATCAGTCGACGCACAGCGTCAGAACCGTATAGCCACCACGTACCTGGTGATGGGTGACGCGCTGCTCGAGAACCAAAACAAGAGCCAGCTCGACATGGATGTGGTCGATGAACAACTCGACACGATAGGAAGAGGTTTATTGGCGCAAACGATTGCCTGTGCACGGTGTCACGATCACAAGTTCGATCCCATCCCTACCAGTGATTACTACGCGATGGCAGGGATTCTCAAAAATGTGCAGGGATTAAAGCACTCGAATGTTTCCACGACCATGGAAATCCCTTTGCCATTTTCGGAAGCGGTACAGCGACAATCCAAAATTCACGATGTTGCGATCGGTAAACTGCAAAACGAACTTAACTCGTTGAAACCTAAGCAAAAAAAGGGCAGCCTGCCCCCTCTGCAAGCGAAAGGCTTGCCAGGGATTGTTGTGGATAACCCGGAAGCTAAGGTCACCGGTCGGTGGTCTAAATCCAACGGGGTGACCAATCACGTGGGTTCTGGATACCTCTTCTCCAAGACCAAAGGCAATAAGGTCGTTTATCCCGTCGCGTTTCCTGCAGTTGGTCGCTACGAGGTGCGTATGACCGTTGCGCAGCATCCCAATCGTGCACCGAAAGCGATGGTGACTGTTTTTCATAAAGATGGTAGCAAAGCTTTTCGCATCGACCAGCGAAAGGCTCCGGGGTCGTTCAACAAGGAACGATCAGATGGCTATTTTCAATCCCTTGGTGTTTTTGAATTTCCAGCGGGACAATGGGATGCGGTTGAGATTGCAGTGAAGGACGGTGGCGGCGCCGTCATTGCGGATGCGGTCCAGTTTCTGCCAGTCACCAACGACACAAAAGTGGTGCCTCCCCAGTTGGCTAAGCCGGAAAAGAAACTAACGCCTGCCGAACAAAAGGCCCGTAAGGCCAGGGTTGTAAAGCTGACGGCGGAGCTTGCTGCCCTCAAGAAACAAAAGCCTGTACGCGAAATGGTTCATTCGGCTGTCGAAAAAAAGAAACCGACGGATTTAAGAATTCATATTCGCGGTAGCATCGATAACCTGGGTGCCATCGCTCCCCGCGGCGTGCTGCAGGTCGCTAACTACGGACCAACGCCTGAGATGCCCACCAGCAGTAGCGGACGCCTGGAACTTGCTCGCTGGATCGTGGATCCTGCCAATCCGCTGACGGCACGCGTGATGGCGAACCGCGTGTGGCACTGGCTGATCGGCGAAGGGTTGGTTCGCACCGTCGATAACTTTGGAACAAGGGGGGAGTTGCCGTCACATCCGGAGTTGCTTGACCACCTGGCCGTTCAATTCGTTCAGCAGGGGTGGTCCGTGAAGAAGTTGATCCGCCAGGTCGTGGTTTCCAGGACATATCGTCTTTCCTCTGCCCAGGTTGAGCAGGAAGAAGATCCAGAGAATCGGCTGTTGGCTCGTATGAATCGGCGCCGCCTGGATGCGGAGTCGCTGCGTGACGCAATGCTGGCCTTAAGTGGCACGTTGAAATTCGAGATGGGCGGGGCTACTTTTCCCGCTAACCTTAAATCGGACGTCGGCTTTCGCTTTGACTCGCCACGACGCAGTGTTTACGTGCCGGTTTTCCGAAGTGGCTTACCTGAACTTTTTGAAGTGTTCGACTTTGCTAATCCAAGCATGGTGACCGGTCGCCGGGAAGTTAGTACCGTGGCTCCGCAGGCACTTTTCATGATGAATCATGTGTTCGTTCGCACGCAGGCTCGCCTTGCCGCGGAACGACTGCTGGGCGAAGCGGACCTGACCGTAGCGGATCGCCTTGATCATGCTTATCTACAGATCCTGGGCCGCCACGCGACAGAGGCAGAGGTGTCGCTCAGCCAACAGTTCCTCAAGTCAGTAACCGATAACACTAAAATGGGGCAGGTCGACGCCTGGGCCCAGATGGTACAATCCATGTTCTCGACCATCGAATTCCGTTATATCCGCTGAGCCAGGTGTTCCTTCATGAGTCCGATTAAGAATTACATGACCCGACGAGCGGCGCTGCAGAAATCCGCTTGCGGTTTCGGCAGCCTGGCGTTAGCCGGTTTGTGTGCTGACTCGGTTCACGCGGGGAAGTCGTCAGCGGCCAAGACGCCACATCTTCGCCCCAGGGCGAAGCGGATCATTTTCCTGTTTATGCAGGGTGGGCCAAGTCACGTCGACACCTACGATTATAAACCGGCGCTATACAAGAATGACGGCAAGAAAATGCCGTTCGATGACGCTCGCACGATTGCTAACACGGGGAAGCGTGGTACCTCCGAGCGTGTCATGAAACCAATGTGGAAGTACAGGCGGTATGGAGAGTCGGGACGTCTGACTACAGATCTGTTTCGCGAGACAGCGAAGCATTCAGACGATCTGACGTTCATCCATTCGATGCATACCGAGGGCGTTGCGCACGGACCGGCAACTCTGTTTCTGCATTGTGGTTCGACCAGTTTTATACGACCGTCATTCGGGTCCTGGGTGAACTATGGCCTGGGGTCTGAGAATCAAAACTTGCCGGGGTTCATTTCCCTGGCACCGATTGCCAGCTCTGGCGGTGCCCGTAATTATGGCAGCGCTTTTCTGCCAGCGGCACACCAGGGAACAGCGATTGGTAAGGGTGGGAAGTTCGATAAGGACGCGACGATTCAAAACCTGGGCAACACGGACTTGTCCAACGACGAGCAGCGGCGACAGTTGCAGTTCCTGCAGCGTCTTAATGCAGAACAATTGAAGAACACCGGTCAAGACTCTGAATTAGACGCACTCATTAGTTCCTACGAGTTGGCGTGGCGGATGCAGAACAATGCCCCCAGTGTGCTCGACTTAAGCCAAGAGACCCAGGGAACCAAGGCCATGTATGGTATTGGGGAAAAGGAAACGGATTATTTCGGCCGACAATGCCTGATGGCACGCCGCCTGTGCGAGAATGGAGTTCGCTTTGTCCAAGTCACTTCGGGCGCTGCCGGAGGGGCCTCTAACTGGGATCAGCATTCGAAGTTGCCCCAACACGAGCCGCAGGCAAAGGCGGTTGATAAGCCAATCGCTGGGCTGTTGCAGGATCTTAAGCAGCGTGGGCTGCTGGAGGATACGATTGTCTGGTTCAGCGGTGAATTTGGTCGGGCGCCGTACGCTCAGAATAATGGGACCGGTCGCGATCACAATGCAGGAGGGTTTACGACCTGGTTGGCTGGTGGTTGCCTGAAGTCCGGTTTCTCTTACGGCGCCACGGATGAGTTCGGCCACAAAGCGGTCGAGAACAAGGTCCACATGCATGATCTGCACGCCACCTTGCTGCACCTGCTGGGACTCGATCACGAGCAACTAACTTACCGGTATGCAGGACGGGATTTTCGACTGACCGATGTCCATGGACGGGTGGTCAAGGATATCATGGCGTAGGCGATGGCGGCGGACGATGTCCAGCTAAACGCGTCGATTTCCGGAAATCTCAGAGTGGACGATGGGGGACCTGGCGGCCAATCTGTCGGGGACTTAAACTCAATCCGCGTCGGCCAAGGAACTCTCTGGGGCAACCTCAGAGTGCTCGGATTTATCAAACAACGGCTTCGCCGTATTTGGAACGAGCCACGTCAAGCTGCAGAGTACATACATGCCAATCACGACATAAAGTACGGGGTACCACGCGGTCGGGTCTGGTGCCACGCCGCCGCTTACATCCGGCACAATCTTTCCGTAAACAAAACTGCCGATGATTCCTGCGCCAATTGCTGCAGCATTAGTCAAGGCAAATAGGGTAGCGATCACCGGGCCTCCAATATCGGTTACAGCGGCCCACCGCGTTGCCAGTGAAATGTCGGCACCTATCTTGGCGACGCACAAGACCAGCG
>Ga0163108_10002271_pt1 | contig 13974 bp, 13 predicted proteins | sample Fk1155metaG_FD_109644 | JGI IMG/M metagenome (GOLD analysis project Ga0163108, IMG submission 109644) | Marine microbial communities from the Central Pacific Ocean - Fk160115 155m metaG | ecosystem: Environmental > Aquatic > Marine > Oceanic > Photic zone | place: The Central Pacific Ocean...
AGGAAAATATTCTCGGTGTTTAGACGAAATTATTTTTTCTTTTACTAAAAAATTAAAAACTCGATTTATTGCATATGTTCTTTTTTTAAAATTGTTAATTTTTTTTTTTAGAAGAATTTTATTCTTTTCAATTAAAAAAATATCAGGAAATTTATTAATTATATTTAAATTCTTTTTTTTTATAAAACCAACGTGGTAATTATTAATAAAGAATTTAAAAAAATTTAATTCCTTATGCGTATTACAATCTTTTAATCTTTTAATGAAAGACATTTAAAAAAAAATTATTTAAAGATAATGTTTTTCAAGTATATTCGCAAAATCCGACATGATTGAATTTACATCATAATTTTTAGGAGTATATATTCGTGACACTCCGAGTTTTAACATTTTTTTTTCATCTTCCACAGGAATTATGCCGCCAACAACTAGGGGAATATTTGAAATTTTATTTTTTTTTAATAATTTTATAGTTTCTTCAGTTAAAGATAAATGAGACCCGGAAAGTATTGATAAAGCTATCATATGTACACTTTCTTCTATAGCAGTATTAACTATTTGTTCTGGTGTAAGTCTAATACCTTGATAAACAACTTCCATACCAGCATCTCTGGCAGCAACTGATATTTGTTCTGCACCACTTGAATGTCCATCCAATCCAGGTTTGCCAATTAATAACTTTACTCTTCTTTTTAGTTTTAAAGATATTTTATTTACTCTTTCATTAATTTTTTTATGACTTTTTTTATCAATTTTAGATGTTTTTCCAACACCAGTTGGGGCTCTATATTCGCCATAAATTTCTCTTAATGTATCAGTCCACTCTCCTGTTGTAACCCCTGCATGAGCACACTCTATGGATACTTCCATTATGTTCTTATTTAGAGATGCTATTTCTTTCAATTTTTTTAATGCTTTATTACATTTAGATTCGTTTCTTTTTTTTCTCCAATTTATTAATTTGTTAATTTGTTCTTTTTCTGCATTAGGGTCTACTTTTACAAAACCTTCTTTATCATTTCTTAATGGAGATTTGGCTGTTTCCGTAAATTTGTTAACTCCTACAACTATTTGTTCTGCATTTTCAATAGCTGAAACTCTTTTAGACATAGATTTAACTAAGTTATTTTTCATATAACTATTTTCTACAGCTGCCACAGCTCCTCCCATTTTTTCAATAACTTTTAATTCTTTATTAACTATTTCTTTTAATTTTTTCACTTTATTATCAATAACTTTAGATCCATTAAAAATATCTTGGTACTCTAGTAGATCGGTTTCGTATGCAATTATTTGCTGTAGTCTTATACTCCATTGTTGATCCCATGGTCTTGGCAACCCAAGCGCTTCATTCCATGCTGGTAGTTGAACTGCTCTTGCTCTTGAATCTTTTGATAAAACCACTGATAACATTTCTAATAATATTCTATAAACATTGTTTTCTGGTTGAGGTTCAGTCAAGCCAAGAGAATTAACTTGTACTCCGTATCTTAACCTTTTAAATTTTTCATCCTTAACTTTAAATTTTTTACTACATATCTCATGCCATAAAGCAGTCATTGCTCTCATTTTGCAAACTTCAGTAATAAATCTAATTCCTGCATTAACAAAAAAGCTAATTCTACCTACAACTATAGGGAAGTCTTTTTCTGGTATTTGACCATTTTTTTTTAAAGTATTTAAAACCTCGCATGCATTTGAAAGTGCATAAGAAATTTCTTGTTCTGGTGTTGCTCCCACTTCTTGAAGATGGTAAGAACAAATATTAATAGGATTCCATTTTGGTATTTCTTTATATGTAAATGAAATAATATCAGTAGTTAGTTTCATGCTTTCCTTAGGAGGAAAAATATATGTTCCTCTTGATAGATATTCTTTAATAACGTCATTTTGTGTAGTACCTTGAAGATCTTGTCTTTTATAACCTCTCTTTTCAGCAGCAGCAATATACAATGAAAGTAACCAAGCGGCTGTAGCATTTATTGTCATAGAAGTATTCATTTTTCCAATAGGAATATTTTTAAATAATTCTAACATGTCCCCAATATGACAAACTGGGACTCCTACTTTACCTACTTCTCCTCGAGCTAAAATGTGATCAGAGTCATATCCTGTTTGAGTTGGAAGATCAAAAGCAACTGATAATCCCGTTTGCCCTTTTTTTAGGTTCGTTCTATAAAGCTTATTTGATTCTTTTGCGGAGGAATGCCCCGAATAGGTTCTTATTAGCCATATATTATCTTTGTTGTTTTTATCTTTTTTATCCATATTTTGTTTTTAATAACAAAAAAAAAGTATATATAGTTATAAAAAAAAAATTTATTAGATTTTTATATTATCTATTATATTAAAAATATCTAAATGAACGAAAAAAAAGAATTATATGAAGTAGGCGAAATCCCACCATTAGGCCATGTTCCTAAACAAATGTATGGATGGCTGATTAGAAAAGAAAGACATGGTGATCCTACATCTGCTATGAAAGTAGAAGTTGTAGATACGCCAAAGGTAGGAGAAAATGATGTACTTGTTATGGTAATGGCTGCTGGTGTTAACTATAATGGTGTTTGGGCTTCTCGGGGCGTTCCTATCTCACCTTTTGATTACCATAAAGCAGAATTTCACATAGCTGGTTCTGATGCATCTGGAATTATTTGGGCAGTAGGCTCAAAAGTCAAAAGATGGAAAATCGGTGACGAAGTAGTTATTCATTGTAATCAAGATGACGGTGATGATGAAGAATGTAATGGTGGAGATCCAATGCTTTCAAATTCTCAAAGAATTTGGGGATATGAAACTCCTGATGGTTCATTTGCACAATTTACATCTGTTCAACAACAACAAATAATGCATAGACCTAAGCATCTTACATGGGAAGAAAGTGGTTGTTATGTTCTATGTCTAGCAACAGCTTATAGAATGCTATACGGTCATGATCCTCACTCTCTCAAGCCAGGTCAGAATGTATTAGTTTGGGGAGCAACTGGAGGTTTGGGTGTATTTGCAACACAATTAGTTAAATTTGCTGGCGCAAATGCAATTGGCGTTGTTTCTAGTGAAGATAAAATAAAATATGTTAAATCTCTTGGAGCTAAAGGCGTAATAAATAGAAAAAATTTTAATTGTTGGGGTGAGCTACCAGATGTAAATGATGTAAAAGCATATGGAGAGTATTTAGAAAAAGTAAAAGAATTTGGAAAAGCAATTTGGGAATTTACAGGTAAATATATTGCAGTCGATAGTGTCTTCGAACATCCAGGCGGTCAAACTTTTCCTGTTTCTTGTTTTGTAGTAAAAAGAGGAGGCATGGTTGTTTATTGTGCAGCTACAAGTGGATATAATTTAACATTTGATGCACGTTATGGATGGATGCATCAAAAAAGAATACAAGGAAGTCATTTTGCAACTTTAAAACAAGCTTCAGAAGCAAATAAATTAATTATAAATAAAAATATACAGCCTTGTATGTCCGAAGTACTAAGTTGGAAAGACATACCAGAAGCACATATGAAAATGGCAAGAAATGAGCATAAACCTGGTAATATGGCAGTTCTGGTTCAAGCAAAGAAACCTGGAATGAAGACTTTAAAATAGTATATTATATAATATGACTGACGCGGCAGTAGATATGAAAAAAAGTAATAATCTATTGGAAAATCTTATTACTAAATGTGAAAATTCAAGCAATGCCCTCAATGATTTAGTTAACACAGCAGAAAAGCATGTAAAAGAAAAGATTTTTGAAAATGGATCTTTAGATACAAAGCTTTTAGAAAAAGAACAATTTATTTGTCATGGTTTTGCTTGGTTAAAAACATATAACATAGCATTGAGAGAAATGCTTAATTGGGTAAAAAAAATAAATGAAAATAAAAAAATTTATGAAACTGAAAAGTTAATTTTACAATCCTCTTTTGGCGAATATTTATCACAAGTAATTGGTGGAATACCAATGTCGCAAACAGAAATTATAAGAGCCCATGATTTTGGATTAACGGATCAAGAATTAAATTCTTTTTTAACTGATGATGTAAAGGATTTAATTAAAAATGGAAATACAAACAATGTAAAAATTCAAATTGCTAAACTAATCTCAGATAAAAATTATGGAAATATTGGTCTTGAAGATGAAACTTTAGTAATGATACAGGATCAATTTAAAAAATTTTCTGAAGAACAAGTTATTCCAAATGCTCACGAATGGCATTTAAAAGATGAGCTAATTCCTCTGGAAGTAATAAAACAAATGGCTGAATTAGGTGTTTTTGGATTAACAATTCCGGAATCGTACGGAGGTCTTGGAATGAAAAAAATTGCTATGTGTGTAGTTACAGAAGAATTAAGTCGCGGGTATATAGGTATTGGTTCAATAGGAACAAGATCTGAGATAGCTGCTGAATTAATCAAACTTGGAGGTACAGAGGAACAAAAGAAAAAATGGTTGCCAAAAATATCCTCTGGAGAAATTTTACCAACTGCAGTTTTTAGTGAACCTAATATAGGATCGGATCTTGGAAGTTTAAAAACTAGAGCAATAAAAGATGGTAAGATTTATAAAATCACAGGAAACAAAACTTGGATTACTCATGGTGCCCGTACAGATTTAATGACAATGATGGTAAGAACAAATCCTGATGAAAAAGGATATAAAGGTTTAAGTATTATGCTAGCAGAAAAAGAAAGGGGAACGGACAAAGATCCTTTTCCAACTAAAGGAATGACAGGAGGGGAAATTGAAGTATTAGGATATAGAGGTATGAAAGAATATGAAATTGCTTTTGATGATTTTGAGGTAAAAGCAGAAAATCTTTTAGGCGCTGAAGAAGGTAAAGGTTTTAAACAATTAATGGAAACATTTGAATCTGCTAGAATTCAAACTGCCGCAAGAGCTGTTGGAATTGCTCAAAGTGCTTTAGATATTGGTCTACAGTATTCACAAGAAAGAGAACAATTTGGTAAGAAAATTTTTGACTTTCCCAGAGTAGCAAATAAATTAGGTTGGATGGCAGTTGAAACTATGATTGCTAGACAAATAACATATTTCTCAGCAAGAGAAAAAGATTTGGATAAAAGATGTGATATTGAAGCTGGAATGGCAAAATTATTAGCTGCAAGAGTAGCCTGGTCAAATGCCGATAATGCTGTACAAATACATGGTGGAAATGGCTATGCATTAGAATATCCGATTAGTCGTGTGTTATGTGATGCAAGAGTTTTAAATATTTTTGAAGGAACAGCTGAAATTCAAGCACATGTAATTGCTAAAGGTTTGTTAAGTTAATTTTAATTAATGGAATTTTTTACAAAAATCGCACCAATATTAATAATTATTGGACTAGTCTTAGTTTTTATTGTGTTAGTAATTGGTTTATTGTCAATGTTATCAAAAGGTGATTTTAACAAGAAATATTCAAACAAATTGATGAGGCTTAGAGTTATAACTCAAGGTATAATTGTTTTAATATTCGCTTTAGCATTCTTAATTAAGTTTTTAGATTAAAAATATAAAATTGATTAAATTAAATAAAATATATACTAGAACCGGCGATAAAGGATCTACGCAGCTAGGAAATAGTAAAAGAGTTGATAAAAATTCATTAAGAGTTGATGCGTATGGATCTGTAGATGAAGCAAATGCAACTATAGGATTATCAATTCTAAGAACAAATATAAAAATAAAAAAAATACTTCAGATAATACAAAATGATTTATTTGATCTAGGAGCGGATTTATGTATGCCTGACAAAAAAAATATTCAAAAACTCAAAATAACAAAAGACAGAGTAGATTATATTGAAAAAAAAATTGATAATTTTAATAAAGAATTAGCTTCACTGAATTCATTTATACTTCCAGGTGGTTCAGAATCTTCAACTTATTTACATATTGCACGAACTGTAACAAGAAGAGCTGAAAGAAAGGTTTGCGCTCTTTCTAAAAAAGAAAGAATAAATCCTGTTGCAATTATATATTTAAATAGATTATCTGACTTGCTTTTTGTACTTGCGAGATACACAAACAATAAAGGAAAAAAAGATATTCTTTGGAAACCTGGAAAAAATTTAAAAAAGAAATAAATTTGAATATATTAAGTCTAAAAAAAATCTCACTTTTTTTTCTTATTTTACTTCCATTTGCAATTATTATTGGCCAAGCTCCTTCAGATATAATTGTAAGCTCAATTTCTATTTTATTTTTACTTCATTCTTTAATACAGAAAGATTGGTCTTGGATAAAAACGAAATGGATACAAAGAATTTTCTTTTTATGGATTTATTTAATATTTGCAAGTTTTTTTGCTTTAGACATAAAAACAGCATTTGAACATTCAATTTTATTTGTACGTTTTTTTATTTTTGCAATAGCTTTACAATATTGGATTTTATCTAATAAAAGATTTCTAAAATATGTTCTTTATTCTATATCAGTTGCATTTATATTTGTTTTTATTGACACATTTTATCAATTTTTACATTTTGATTTAAATAAAGGTTATGGCCCTGATATTTTAGGATATTATTCTAACGATCATTTTAGATTAACAGGACCTTTTAGAAGTAATATACCAGGTGCTTATTTATCTAAATTCTTTTTTATATTTTTTTTATTTGCTATCGTTGGATTAAAAAAATCAGAAAAAAATACTTTTTTATTTATACCTCTAATAACATTGTGTTTTTTTCTGGTATTTTTAACCGGAGAGGCAATGTCTTTTGCTAGTATTGGGCTAGGTTTATTAATTCTTTTTTTATTAGAAAAAAAATTCCGTAAAAAAATAATTTTTTCTTTAATTTTCTTATTCTTTTTAATTTTTCTTATGGTTAAATTTAACCCTATTTGGAATAAAATAGAAATAGTTGAGAAAAATCCATGGCATAACGGAACTATTTATCAAATTAAAGTACCTTGTGAAAACAATAAAAATCAAATTTGTAAAAAGAAATTTGAGACTCAACCTTTTTTTTATGAGGTGCTTACGAATTTTTCAAAAAGTGCCTACTGGGAAACCTACAATCAGGCTATAATCATATGGAAAGATCATCCTTTTTTTGGCATTGGCATCAAGAATTATACAAATGCATGTAAATCAGAAAAATATAGAGAAAATTTAAAATATTTTTTTTGCACAACACATCCGCATAATTTTTATATTCAATGGTTGTTAGAAACGGGTGTCTTAGGGCTATTAGGTTTTATAACTTTATTATTTATTTGGTTTAAATATTTTACCAAAGATATTAATAAAAATACTGATCCTTTAATTTATGCTCCAATTTTAACTTTGTTTGTTTTATTTTGGCCATTTATGTCTACAGGTAGTTTTTTTTCAAATAGGAACGCAACTATGAATTGGTTTATCATCGCTATATGTTTATCAATAACAAATTTAAGAAATAAAAAGGTTTAATTTTTTTTAATTGAAATTGTATTTTTAGAGTGTAAATATTTATCATCATGAAAATTTTAGTACCAATAAAAAGAGTTGTAGACTACAACGTAAAAATTAAAGTAAAGAGTGACAATTCGGGCGTTGATTTGGAAAATGTTAAAATGTCAATGAATCCATTTGATGAAATTGCCGTTGAGGAAGCTGTTAGATTAAAAGAAAAAAAAATATGCAATGAAATTACAGCTATATCTATTGGATCAGTAAAATCAGAAGAAACTTTAAGAACTGCTCTTGCTGTTGGCGCAGATAAAGGAATCTTGGTCGAGACCGAAGAGGATGTTCAACCATTAGAAGTTGCTAAAATTTTGAAGGAAGTTATAAAAAAAAATAGCCCTGATTTAGTATTAATGGGGAAACAAGCAATTGATGATGACTCTAACCAAACTGGTCAAATGTTATCTGCTTTACTTAATTGGCCCCAAGGAACTTTTGCATCAAAATTAGAAATAAACGGAAAAAAAATAAATGTAACAAGAGAAATAGATGGAGGTTTAGAAACTCTTAGTATGGAATTGCCAGCTATTGTTACAACAGATTTAAGATTAAATGAGCCAAGATATGCCTCTCTACCAAACATTATGAAAGCAAAACAAAAACCTATAGAAAAAATAACGCCTAGTGACTTAAATATAGAAATAAAACAAAGATTGAAAACATTAAAAGTTACAGAACCACCTAAAAAAGAATCTGGTATAAAAATAGATAGTGTTCAGGAACTTATATCTAAACTGCATGATGAGGAAAAGGTAATATAAAAAATGAGTGTATTAGTTCTTATAGAGCATGATAATCAAAATATAAAGGCGTCTTCGCTTAATACAATAACTGCTGCAAAAAAAATTGATAAATCTGTACATGCAATTATTTTAGGAGAAAATTGTTTAAAGGTCGCAGACCAAGTAAGTAAATGTGAAGGCATAGAAGAAGTTTTTATTGCTGATAATTCTATTTTTAAAAATCATGTGGCAGAAAATATTTCTCCTGTAATTCTTGAGTTGTCAGATAAATATTCTCATATACTTGCTCCTTCATCGACTTTTGGAAAAAATATAATGCCGAGAGTTGCTGCGCTATTAGATGTGGCACAAATTTCAGATATTATTTCTATTGAAGATAATGATACTTTTGTAAGACCAATATACGCTGGAAATGCAAATTTAAAATTACAATCAACAGATAGTAAAAAAATAATTACAGTTAGAACAACAAATTTTGAAGCCACAAAAATAAATGGGGGTAATGCAAAAGTTACAAAGATTGAGAAAAAAGAAGACCCTGGATTATCTAAATTTGTTAAAAATGAATTAAATAAATCTGATAGACCAGAATTAACCTCTGCAAGTATTATTATTTCTGGAGGAAGAGGTATGGAAAGTGGTAAGAATTTTAGTTTACTAGAAGAAATTGCTGATAAATTAAAGGCGGCTGTTGGCGCATCAAGAGCGGCTGTTGACGCTGGATTTGTGCCAAATGATTATCAAGTCGGCCAAACTGGTAAAGTAGTTGCGCCAGAATTATATATTGCTGTAGGAATCTCAGGCGCTATACAACATCTAGCTGGAATGAAAGATAGTAAAATTATTGTTGCAATAAATAAAGACGAGGAAGCACCTATTTTTCAAGTAGCAGATTATGGTATCGTTGGTGATTTATTCAAGATATTACCAGAACTGTCAAAAGAATTAGATAAAATTAAATCTTAATTAAGTAATTTATAAATTTAATTACTGTATCATTATCCCATTCCATATCACCTTGATAATATCCGATTAAATCGCCTTGTTTATTTACAAAAAAACTTGTTGGAACTCCATATAAATCCATTTCTTTTGCTAAAGAATTTTTTATATCAAAAAATTTTTCTAAATTATTAATTTTATTTTTATTAAAAAAATCAGTTACTTTTTCTACTCCGTCCCTATCTACGGATATTGCTACAACGTCAAAATCGCCATCAACTCTTGATTTAAGTCTATCCAAAGAAGGCATTTCCTTAATACAAGGAACGCACCAGGTAGCCCAAAAATTAACTAATAATATTTTGCCTCTAAAATCTGAGAATGAAATTTTTTTTTCTTGGTGGTTTTTAAATATTAAATTAGATATATTTTTTTTTTCTTTACTAAGCTCAAAATCTTCTAGTTCATTTTTTAAAAATTCACTAATTAAATCTTTATCTTTATTATTGTAAGACTTGAAGGATAGTGATGTTAATATAATCAATATAAATATAAAAAATTTCATAGAAAAAGCTTTTAACCTAAAAAAAGTATATTATCTAATGAACAAAAAATAATGAAAAAAAATAAAAAAAATATAAACCCTATATGGGGTACTAACTTTAATAAACAAAGTAATCCTTTGTTAGAAAAAATCAATTCTTCTATTGATTTCGATAAAAGATTAGCTTTGCAAGATATAAAAGTATCTGAGGTACATTCTTTAATGCTACAAAAAAAAAAGATAATTTCATCTTCAGAATATAAATTAATAATTAATGGATTAAAAAAAATTAAAACTTTAATTCTTAATAATAAATTTGAATTTAATAAAAAATACGAAGATATTCATATGAATATAGAAATGGAATTACTTAATTTAATTGGAGAGGCCGCAGAAAAACTCCATACAGCAAGATCCAGAAATGATCAGGTAGTAACAGATTTTAAATTGTGGATTATAGAAGCTACGAAAGAAATATATTCAAAAATTACTGATGTACAGAAAACTATTATTAAAAAAGCAAGTTTGCACATTAAAACAATAATGCCTGGTTTTACCCACTTACAATCTGCCCAAATAGTTAGTTTTGCCCATCATTTAATGGCTTATTATGAAATGTTAAAAAGAGATAAAGATAGATTTTTACATAGCATCAACAGAATGAATGAATGTCCTTTAGGATCAGCGGCATTAGCTGGGACATCCTTCCCTATTGATAGAGGTTTTACATCTAAAAAGCTTGGTTTTAAAAAACCAACTTCTAATTCTATGGACAGTGTATCTGATAGAGATTATGCTTTAGAATTTTTATCTAACATAGCTATTTGTGGTTCACATTTATCAAGGTTTGGCGAAGACATAGTGATCTGGGCAAGTGATCAATTTAAGTTTGTTACATTATCAGATGATTTTTCAACAGGTAGTTCAATTATGCCACAAAAGAAAAATCCTGATTCTGCAGAATTAATTAGAGGTAAAATGGGAAGGTTTTCAGGAAACTTTTTTAGCCTTTTAACAACAATTAAAGGTTTACCATTAACTTATAGTAAAGATTTGCAAGAAGATAAGGAGCCTGTTTTTGATAGTTATGATAATTTAGTATTAGCATTAGAGGTGTCAAATGGAATTATTAATGGAATTAAAATTAACAAAAATGAAATGTTAAAAGCATGTAAAAAAAATAATTTAATGGCGACAGATTTAGCAGATTGGCTTGTTATAAATTATAATCTAACATTTAGAAAAGCTTATAAAATGATTGCAAAAATTGTTAGCATTGCTAATAAAAAGAATTGTCAAATAAATGATTTAACTACTGCTGAATTAAATATAATAGGTAATAATTCAGGAGAAAAAATCAAAAAATTTTTAAAAATAGATAATTCTATAAATTATAAACAAAGTTCAGGTAGCACTTCGCCAAAAGAAGTTAAAAAAAATATCCAAATCGCTAAAAGAGAACTTTATTAATTTTTTAATTGTGAAAAACTTTCTTTACATTATTTCTTTATTTGTATTTTTAATTACTTTTACTAGTTGTGGTAAAAAAGGTGACCTAGAAAAACCAGAAAAAAATTATCCTAAGGAATATCCAAGTGAATAATTTAAAATTTAAAAAAAATGATTTATTTATTGAAAATATATCAATAAAAAAGCTAGCAAAAAAATTTTCAACGCCTTTTTATTGTTATTCATCTAATACAATAATTCAAAAATACAAAAAATTTGAATTACCTTTTAGAAATTCAGATACAATTATTTGTTATGCTGTTAAAGCAAACCCAAATATTGCAATACTAAAAATATTATCCAATTTAGGAGCAGGTGCAGAAGTAGTTTCAGCGGGAGAATTGAGAAGAGCTTTAAAAGCAGGTATAAATGTAAAAAAAATAGTTTTTTCAGGTGTTGGAAAAAGTTCTAGTGAAATAAAATTTGCTATAGAAAAAAATATTTTGCAAATAAATATAGAATCTATAGAAGAGCTAGAATTAATTACAAAAATTGCAAGAAAGTTAAGAAAAAAAGTGCAAATTGGTATCAGGATAAACCCAAATATTGATGCTAAAACACATACTAAAATCTCAACAGGTAGAGAAGAGGATAAATTTGGTTTAAACATTGAAACCGCTGAAACAATTTTTTTAAATTATAGATCTAATCCAAATTTAGATGTTGTTGGTTTATCTGTTCATATTGGCTCTCAAATAATGTCGCTAAATCCATTTAAAAAAACATTTCTTAAAATAAAAGCTTTTATTAAGAAAATTAATAAAAATGAAAAAATAATTAAAGTTTTAGACCTGGGCGGAGGAATTGGAATTAATTATAAAGATGAAAAAAATATTAATTTTAATAGTTATGCAAAAACAATTTCAGATATGTCAAATGATCTTGATTGTAAGTTAATACTAGAACCAGGTAGAATTTTAGTTGCGGAGTCTGGAATATTAGTAACTCGAGTTTTGTTTATTAAAAAAAATAAAAAAAAAAACTTTTGCAATAATTGATACTGGAATGAACGATTTATTACGTCCAGCTTTATATGATGCCTACCATGATATTCAAAATATTAAAAAAGGCAGAGGAAAAAAGGAACTATACACTATTGTTGGACCAATATGTGAAACGGCAGATACTTTTGCAAAAAACAAATTATTGAATCGATTAAACACAAACGAAATTCTTTTTTTTAAAAATGCAGGTGCTTACGGCGCATCTATGTCATCATCATATAATTCTAGACCGATAATAATGGAATTAATTATTCACAAAAATAATTTTTCAGTAATTAGAAAAGAGGATACTGTTCTTAATCAAATCTCAAGAGAAAAAATACCTTCCTGGATATCTAGAATTAAATAAATCTTTTTACTTTATTGTATACATATTTAGGTTTTATCAAATCCATACCTTCTTCCAAAGATATTGGATTAAAACCATATTTGTGAGGATCTACAGGCCCTGAAGGAGGCACTAAGGCATGAATGTTACTTACGTTCTTTAAAGGAGGAGATGCCCCAAATAAACCGAATGATCTAATTCCCATTGCACCTGACAAATTTAAAGGTCCTGAATCATTTCCTATAAAACACCTGCTTTTTGTCAAAATAGCTAAGTTTGTTATTATAGGATTACATGAAATTATTACATTATTTGGTGAAAGACATTTATTTTTGATTTTTTTAGCTAAACCAATCTCATTTTCAGCCCCTATTAAAAAAATATTTTTATTTTTATTTTTTCTAAAAAATAAATTAATTAAATTAGAAAAATATTCTGGTCTCCAAGTTCTATAAAATGAATAAGGTAAATTATTTTTCATAAATGCTGTTTTATTACAAGAAAAACCAATTGTAATCCATGGTTTAGAAAATTTTCTAAATTTCTTTAATTCTTTATTTACAATAAATTTTGGAAGCTCTAATTTAAAATTTTTTTTATAATTAATTCCATGTACATCTAAAAAAATTTTTGCTTTATAAATATTATTTTTTTTTCTTGAACTCTGCCCTATATCTTTCTTAGATGTCAGCCAAATTTTTTGTGTTCCCAAACCAAATCCATAAATATTTTTTATTTTTGCTAATTTTGCCGCAATAGCATATCTCGGACTTCTATGAAAAATCCAAATTGTTTCAAATTTTTCTTTTTTTAAAGTTTTTAATAATTTAGGAAAATTATGAATCGTATTAAAAAATTTTCTAGTCTCGTTTAAATAATAAACCTTAGCAATTGTCCCTTCGTATTCTAAAATTTCTTTAGCTAAAGTGGTTTGTCTTGTAAATAAATATATTTTTTTTTTTTCTGCTTTTTTTGCTAAAGCTCTAAAAAAAGGTAAGTGCCATACAATATCCCCTATACCTGGGTATATTGACACTACTGCTGTTTTTCCAGTTTTATTCATTCATTATTCTTTATAAAATTCAATTTTAATATCTGAAATATCTTGTTTGTCATTAATATAACTAGTATTAAAATTTATACTCTCCTGTGGCCCTAAATCTTCTTTTTCTGCATAAAAAAACCAACTTGTTATAATATTATTTTCACTATCTAACAAAGTTGCTTGAAGTTTAGGAATTTTATGATTCTCCGTATTTGATGTGTTGCTAATTTTTCCGTAAATTTTAATAACTTTTTCATTGTTATTTAAAACACTTACTTCTTTTTCTACTTGATTAAAAATTAAATCAAAAGAATTTTTATTAATTAAAAATTCTGGTTTATAAAATTTAAAAAAATAATCTTTAATTTCATAATTTAAATATTTTTTATTTAAATAAATAAATAAAATTAAAATA
>Ga0163108_10002273_pt1 | contig 13964 bp, 6 predicted proteins | sample Fk1155metaG_FD_109644 | JGI IMG/M metagenome (GOLD analysis project Ga0163108, IMG submission 109644) | Marine microbial communities from the Central Pacific Ocean - Fk160115 155m metaG | ecosystem: Environmental > Aquatic > Marine > Oceanic > Photic zone | place: The Central Pacific Ocean...
CAATGCTCTCCATAAATCCGGAAAAAGAATCGGCATCAAAAATTGCCTGCGTCTGAAAGTAGGTTGCGCCGCTTTCAACCTTTTTCTCCAAACGACTAATCTCACCTGCTAAATCGTCAGCTCCAGGATTAACCACCGCACCCACGTTAAAATTTGTGTTGCCCTGAAGTGAATTAGACATGAGGTCATTTCCTTGATTAAGGGCGACCGCAGCTCGAATCAACTCTTCGGTAGGAAGATCAAAAACCGGTTTTGCATCCGGGTGATCTCCAAGATGCGGCGGATCGCCTCCCATACAAATCAGATTTTCAATGCCTAACACCCAAGCACCCAACATGTCACTTTGCAACGCTATCCGATTACGATCTCTCGTCGTCATCTGAAGAATCGGTTCAACACCGCGATCACTTATTAAGCGCGCTGCCGCTACCGGCGAAAGACTCATCTTGGAACCATGAGAATCCGTCACGTTGATCGCGTCCACCTTCTCTGCCAGAGCGTCGGCTTTATTTAACAAACCCTTTACATCCGTACCTTTTGGTGGTGTTAACTCGGAGGTCACAACAAATGCACCGCTTAGAAATTTCTCGTTGAGTCGACCCATAATCCATAACTCCGTGTTCAGTTTTTTCGTTAAAGAATCATGTAATTTAGTCAGCCAAAATGACGCTAAATTCGGAGCGAAATAAGGCTCTTTTTTCTTAAAAAAATCAATCGATAATTTGTTAAAAAAAGAGTTGTTAGATTGCAATTTCCAAGGATAGAATCGCGGAAAAATATGATGCGGAGTCCCGTCCTTGCAATCATCTAAATTTCCAGAAAAGGCAGACATTGTCATCGTCGGCGTAGGCGGTATCGTTGGCTCGATGTTGGCCTACTGGTTTGCAGAGCTGGGCCAAAAAAATGTCGTTGGGCTCGAAAAATCTTCCGTTATTCCTTCTGACCTAGGATCTACAGCGCACGCGTCAGACTTCGTTTATAACACAACTCACGACAAGCTGAGTAATTGGACCACCGCATTTAGTCGAAAATTTTACGAAGACAATGGCTTCTTTCTCAAAAAAGGTGGTCTTGAAATCTGCCGTACTGATGACGACGCACGCTGGGAAGAACTCAAAAGAAAGGTGGCCTCAGGTAAGGCCTTTGGTACCAATATCAGTCTGATCTCAGCATCGGAAGCCAAAGAGAAATTTCCCTTACTTGAAGAAGAGTCGATCCGAGGCGCGATGTGGGATCCCGATGCGGGCCTGGTTGTTCCTCGCTCACAGGATGTCGTTAGTTTTGCGGTAGAAGCGGCTAAAGAGAAAGGCTCCCTGACCACCTTTACTGACACGCCAGCCACTGGTTTCGAGATAGAAAATAACCGGCTCATCGGAGTGCATACTGATAAAGGAACGATCAAAACCGACCAGGTCGTGATTGCTTCTGGAATTTGGGGACCACTGATCGGCGACATGGCCGGCGTTCCTATTCCGTTATCCCCGGTAGAACACCCCCTCCTGTTTTTCGGTCCCCTGCCACAGGCCCAGGGCGCTGAGGACTTTCTGGTCTATCCATTATTGCGAGACCAGGGTAACTCCGCCTATGTCAGAGATACCGGTCGTCTGCACGGCGGGATGCTCGAGTGGGGTTACTACGAAGACAAGGACCCCCGACTCGTTGATGCTGAGGACATCGGCAATCCCGACAAGACGATGACCTCTCCCTCTATGAGACACCTGAGCCTAGAAGAAATTGCGGAACCACTAGAAAAGGCTTTTGAAACAACGCCAATACTCAATGAGTTAGGTTGGGACGAAAGAAGTTCGTTTAACGGTTTACTCTCCGTCACCTCAGACGCCAGTTCGTTAATTGGAGAAAGTCCTGAGGTCAGAGGTTTTTGGTTGTGCGAAGCAGTCTGGGTTAAAGACGGCCCGGGATGCTCAAGGCTTTGTGCTGAATGGATGGTCACGGGCAAAACACAGATGGACATGCACTCATTTGACATCTCTCGATTTTATCCAGCCCAAAAAGAGAAATCCTTCGTTAAGACGCGCTCTTACGAGAACGCACAAACTATCTATACACCGGCAGTTCATCCGAGAGAACCCTACATCAGTCAAAGAGAACTTTTTGTTAGTCCCTTCTACTCTCGAGAAAAAGAGCTCGGCGGCTACTTTGACAATGAGGTCGCAGGATGGGAGCGCGCCTTCGCATACGATACCAACAAAACAAAGCTTTCAAGCTACCTGGCAAAAATCCCCACACGTGAAAACGAATGGGATCGACGTCACGTACCTTATGAAATTGCCAACGCTGAACACCTCGCCATGAGCGATACAGCAGGAATGATCAATTTGTCTCACTTTGCGATCATGGATATCAAAGGGCCGGATACCGAACGACTTCTCGAATATCTATCGGTAGCGAAAGTTGGCGGCAATACTCCGAACGGAAGAGTCATCTATACCAACTTTCTGAATGAGGAGGGAGGCGTACACGCAGATTTAACTCTTTCTCGAATGGAAAACGACGCGTACAGAGTGGTCACCGGTGGAGCGGACGGCAACAGAGATTGGGTAACCATACGCAATCATAGAGACGACCTTGGATTAGATGCGGACATCTCTATCCGAACCCACGATATCGCAACACTCGGTCTGTGGGGACCGACCGCTAGAGAAGCCCTGGGGCATTTCGTCGATCCAAATGAAATCAGCGTCGACAATTTCCCCTTTGTTACTGCAAAACACCTCACGCTTAATCTAATTGGTGGCAAAAAAATCGATGTTTGGGCGGCACGCATCTCCTATGTCGGAGAAAGTGGATGGGAAATCTACCTCAACAACGATAGCGATGATGGGCTAGCTTTGTATGATTCATTGCTTGAGGTTGGAGTGGTACCCGTTGGTATTGAAACCTACGCGAACAGTAGAAGAATGGAAAAAAGTTTTCGGCTACAAGGTGCTGATCTCGAGACCGAATATAATGCCTGCGAATCGGCAGTCCAGAGGCCGCAAGTCAAGCCTGCAGACTTTCACGGCAAGGCAGCGCATCTTCAACACCGGGAAGAAGAAGCCAGCGCGATACTGTGCACGATGACACTGGATACGTTGAGTGTCGATGGAAATCCGACTCGTTATCCGGTCGGCATATCGCCAATCCTAGATCCCGAAACGGGTTTGGTTCCCATTGATAGCAAAGGACGCCGGTCCTACAGCACCAGCATGTCTTATTGCCCATCAATCGAAAAGCATGTGGTCATGGGGTATCTACCCAAGGATATCGCACACAAAGGCAAGGCTCTTTGTTTGGAATACTTTAATGAGAACGGTGATGGCATCTATCCAATGACCGTTCAAATCGTTGGTAAAGGGTCGTTATATGATCCGACCAACTCTCGAGTTCGCACTTAACTAACAAAAAAGGGGGAATGACAATGACACATCCGAATAATCCTAGCGTCGATCAAAGCGATCGAGTAGTACCGTATAATCTAAGACAGAGTGGTCGAACACCCGTCGAACTACTTATTTCCACGCGAGTCCGAAAATCTCCTTTTTGGCACCTTTCCATTGAAGCGGGTTGCTGGCGCGCGACAACCTACAACAGAATTTATCATCCCAGGGGTTACGTAAAACCTGAAGACGGCGGGATGATGGCCGAGTACGACGCACTGGTAAATCGCGTCACCATGTGGAACGTCGCAGTCGAACGTCAGATACGGGTACAGGGTCCAGATGCAGAGGCATTCGTAAATTATGTAATCACTCGAGACGCCACCAAGATCAAGCCTGGTAATGGAAAATACGCCATTTTATGTAATGAAAAAGGTGGAGTGCTTAACGACCCAGTCTTGCTGAGACTTGCAGAGGATGAGTTTTGGTTCTCCATTTCTGATAGCGATCTTATGCTGTGGCTTCAAGGCGTGAACGTCGGCAACAAATACGACGTTGTTATCGATGAGATCGATGTCTGTCCAGTGCAGATACAAGGGCCCTTATCTGAAGATCTCATGGCCAAACTGGCCGGTGAAGATGTCAGAGAGATTCCTTATTACGGTCTAATGGAAACGCAAATCCATGGAGTCGACGTGGTTATCAGTCAAACGGGATTCACCGGAGAAAAGGGTTACGAAATCTATGTACGAGATGCACATGAAAATGCAGAGATCGTGTGGAATGGAGTCCTAGAAGCTGGTGAAGAGTTTGGTTTGCAGGTTGTCGCGCCTGCTCACCATCGTCGTATTGCTGCGGGCATCTTATCATGGGGACAGGATCTTGATTTTGAAACCTCGCCGTTCCAGGTCAACCTAAGTTATCAGGTTCCCAGAAATAAAGCCGCAGACTATATCGGTAAAGCAGAGCTCGAACGACAACGAGCGATCATCGACGGTGGAGATTTTCCATTCAAGATGAGAATGGCCGGTTTGATTTTTGGTGGGAAACAAATCACCGATTATGCACCTGACTTCTGGCTGATCGCCGACGCGGATGGAAACGACATGGGATATGTCACCTCGCCCTGGTGGTCTCCCGAATTAAACACCAACATCGCGTTGGGCTGGGTACCTGTTGCTTCATCTGAAATTGGCACCAAACTTCAGGTCAAGCTACCGGACGAATATTCCGAGTCGCCGGGAGTGGCTGCTCAAGGTGAGATTGTCGACGTACCTTTCAGAGAATCGGTCAATCCAAATATTCGAGAGGTCGCGAAAGCCAAAGGACTCGATTACGCAGAGTAAGGAAATTTCAGGGAGGCCGGATTCCAAGAATACCGGCCTCCTTGTTTGATCTCTGTTACTTAGTACGGGCTGTAAATCTAACTCATAGCCAAAGAGGCAAACACATCGGCCATCCTGTCTATGTCATAACCCAATATCTCGGTTAATACATACGCATTATGCTCACCAATTTCGGGGTTAGCGCGTTTTGGCCCTCCAGGCGTCCTAGATAACTTGAACCGAGTGCCTTCGACAATAAAGTCTCCCATGCTCACATGCGGGACGCTCACGAAGTGTTCTCTGTGACGAAGCTGAGGGTCAACCATAGCCTCCGGAGAGTTTTGGACAATATGTGCTGCCACTCCCGCTGCAACCAGCTTGGATTGAAGCGCCTCTCCATCCTGGTTTGCAGACCATTCCTGAATCAAAGAATCCAGCATTTCACATTTTTTTAATCGACCGGCGCTGCTCTTTAACTCGGGATCCGCAGATAAGTCAGCAAAGCCAGCGACTTCACAAAAATCAAGCCAGGCTTGATCGTCCTGACACACAATCGCCACCCATTGATCGTCTCCCTTGACAGGATAAACGCCATGAGGAGCAAGCCCGAGGTCTCGATTGCCCTGCCGATGCCACACATGATCATTAACCTCGAAGTCCAAAATGGCTGGCGCTAAAAAATGAATAGCCGCCTCCGCCTGAGAAATGTCGATGTATTGACCTTCACCGGTAGCCCTTCGATGCTCCATCGCCGACAACACCGAAGCCAACATAAATCGCGGAGCCACTCCATCTGTATAAGCAAGATAAGGTCCCGCTGGGGATCTATCTTCCCAGCCAGTCAGATCGTAAAATCCTGTAATGGCAGCCGCCATATTTCCATAGCCCGGAACCTGTGAACGAGGGCCTGTCTGCCCCATCAAGCAGCTGGATAACATAATAATGTTAGGATTAATTTTCCGTAGGCTTTCATAGTCTAATCCCCAACCCTTCATCGCCTTCGGCGAAAATGACTCAGTGACGACATCCGCCCACCGAACAAGGTCCTCGATCACCTCTTTGCCGATGGGATTAGAAGGATCCACAGTAATACCCAACTTACCTGCATTAAAATTGGCAAAGGGTGTACCCGTCTCAAGACCAGGTTGGTCATTCTTAAACGCAGGCTGCGCCCTAGCCGGTTCGGTTCGCGTGCTGGACTCAACCTTAATGACCGTCGCTCCATAATCCGATAAAACCCGGGTACAGAGAGGACCTGCAATTACCCACATAAAATCGAGCACTTTTAAACCGGCCAAGGGTAAATCGTTTTCCTCAGCCGCCTCCGAGATCGAACTCTGGACTACACCTTTATCATTAGCATCACTGATTTTTTCAGCCGGCGAACTCTCAAGTGGAGGGATTTGAATCGGCGTAGCAGAAAATTTAGCAAAAGGACCCGGTACACGGGCTTGGCGACCACCGATTCCTTTGAGCGCCTGCTCTTTGGTTTCATGCCAAAAATCACGCGAATCAAACTGATTTTCCGAAAGCAAGCCAGTGATATCTCTGGCTGGTGCAATGTAAATCCCTCTCTTGATTCCTTCCTCAAACAGATCATCTTTTTTGCGCGTTGAAGTGAACGCTTCTATCTTGTCACACAATTCAAAATAATCGTCGAAGGCCTCCTGTCCATTGGCCATTGCCATGAGTCTGGCGCCCCAATCAGCTTGCACGTCTTCTTCAGAGCAGCAGCCGGCCTCGTGCACCCAAGTCAAAAAACGTCGATTGGGCTCGGTGAAGGCGGGACCAAATAGGAATGCGATGGCAACGTAGCCATCCGAACTGGGCCAGGTAAGCTTTGCTTTGACTGCTCCTGCCAATCCTCCTGCCATGCGCTGCACGACAATATCAGATTTGTTCGGTGTCGCCAGATTCGCCGAGAGTGCCGCTTGTGCTGATGATTGCTGGGCAGAAACATCTACATGTTGCCCCTTCCCCGACTTGTGTCGTTGCTGAAGAGCTATGAGGGCACCTCCTGCAGCGTCTGCCCCGGCATGCAAAAAAGCCTGCGGGACGCTTGTCCTGACTGGGGCCCTGTCTGAGTCTCCTGCTAAGGCATGAGCGCCACCAGAGGCCCATATGGTGAGATCTGTTGCTGGCCAGTCGGCTTTAGGACCGAATCTGCCAAAAGGAGTCACCGAAACATTTATGATTTTAGGATTAATCTTCGCCAGGGACTCGTAATCGATGCCAATTTTTTTTGCTGTCTCATCAGAATACGATTCAATCAGAAAATCTGCCTGCGCAACCAACCCCATCAGCTCACTTCGGCCCGTGTCCTCATTCAAATCCAAAGTTACCGTCTGCTTGCCGCGAGAATACGCGTTCCACCACAGGCTCTCGCCATTAACCTTTGAAAATGGCGGCAGTTTTCGAACCTTTGATCCGCCTGGAGGTTCAACACAAATCACCTCAGCACCGAGAAGCGCCAACATATAACCACAAAAACTTACAGACTCGTCACTTAACTCAACCACGCGATAGGAAGACAGCACCACTTATTCCCCAAAAACAAGAAGTACAACTAACTTAATCACCCTCGACCATAAGATCAAACCAATAATTTCGATAAAATAGGCTATGCTCACTTAGTCAGAAATTCATAAGGCCGATCAAATGCTAGCTCAACGATTCTTTCTTCCTGTGCGAGTCATGGTCTTTTTTTTCGGATTTCTTTGCGTCTGCCCTGCTTTTTCTATAGAAACCGACGCGACAGGAGCTATCACAAACGTCACCACTATTGATGCAATCAACGGTGTTAGAGAGAACCAAACTGTTTTTTTTAAACAGGATTCCATTACGAAAATACAAAACTCAACGGCACCGATTGGTAACACTCACACGATCGATGGAAAGGGAAAATATCTGATCCCGGGATTGTGGGATTTCCACGTACACCTGACCTATGAAGATTCTCTAAGTAAAGAGATGCCGAAGCTCTTGCTATCCTACGGAATCACGAGCGTACGAGACACGGGAGGATTGTTAGAAAAAGTTCTGCCAGTAGTAAAAGAAATGAGGGCACATAATGCGATAGCTCCTAGGGTGTTCTACGCAGGGCCTCTACTGGATGGTAGAGATGTCGTTTATGACGGAGAGTCGAGACCGCATATCGGGGTGCAAAACATCAACGCTCAATCTAGCAGAGAACGAATAAAATTCTTGAAAGACAATGGCGCGAGTTTTATCAAAATCTACGAGATGGTCAGCCCTAAGGTTTTTAGCGCTATGATCGATACCGCAAGGGAGCTGAACTTGCCGGTCGACTCACACGTCCCGCTGTCGATGCGAGCAAGAATCGCCGGCGCTGAAGTCGATTCAATCGAGCATTTGCGAAACATTGAATTAGATTGCGCCAAAGACAACCAAGCGCTTCATGAGGAGCGGCTGGCTATTCTCCAAAACGAAGATCGACTGCCAGGCTTTGTTCTGCGATCAAGCCTACACAAGTTACAACGGATACCGGCGATTAGAAATTATAGTCGGGCCGAGTGCTTGGCAACTTTAAACGCTCTATCGAATACGCTTCAAGTGCCAACGCTTAGGCTGAACAGCATCTCACTCAATCTACCCTTTGAGCGAGGTGACTGGGCCCAGGCTTTCTCAACATTGCCCATCAAAACTCAAAATGACTGGGCCAAGCAAATTCAGGCACAACGGGAACAAAGTGAATTAGCACAACCCAGCACCGAGTTTGCCGATTGGAGCTTATTCCTGGTAGGACTGATGAAGGAGCAAGGCGTACCGATTGGCGCGGGCACTGATACCCCCATCGGCTTGGCAATTCCGGGTTATTCACTTCACGCAGAACTTGAAATGCTCGTACGAGCGGGTCTTACGCCCATGGAAGCACTAAACTCTGCTACCGTTGAACCCGCAAAATATTTTTCACTAGAAGATCAAATGGGCTCAATCGATGTCGGCAAAAAAGCCGACATGGTCTTACTTGAGAAAAATCCTCTCAACGATATTGCCAACACTAAAAGCATCACCCACGTGATCAGTCACGGGCGGATTTTCAGTGCCCAAGACTTCCATCCCAACACCACTCATTGATGCGCAAAAAATCACTTTACATCAAAATTTTACGATTTAAGATGCGTCATCGGTTTGCGGTCTAGATTAGAGCCGACAACATCTTTTGGAGAGACATCTTGAAAATGCTACAACACGGTAAAGGGTTAATACCCCTACTACTAGTCTCCTCTATTGTTTTCCCTGTGCAAGCAGCTGCAGAAATGGCACAGGCTGACAATGAGGTGATCGAAGAAATAATTACAATCGGAACAAGAACCAAGGCTCGCTCGACCACTGACTCAACGGCGCCAGTCGATGTGGTCACTGGAGACGATTTCCTAGAACAAGGTGGTATTGATACCAGCAACTTGCTTCGAAACTTAATCCCATCACTTAATGTGAATGACCAGCCAATCAGCGATGCAGCGACACTTGTTCGCCCGGCAAACCTTAGAGGCCTAGCACCCGACCATACACTTCTAATGGTCAACGGTCGCCGAAGACATCGCGCGGCAGTAATTACCTGGCTCGGCAATGGTTTGTCTGATGGCTCTCAGGGAGCAGATATTGCGGCTATCCCTGCGCTAGCAATACGAAACGTAGAAGTGTTACGTGACGGTGCTGCAGCGCAATATGGTTCTGATGCTATAGCCGGCGTTGTTAACTTCAACCTGAAAAACTCAGACTCCGACGGTTCAGTCCAGGTTAAGTATGGCGAGTACTCTGAAGGCGATGGCGCGACCACTATTATCGGAGTCAACAAAGGCTTTGCGGTAGGCGACAATGGATTTCTGAATCTGACAGCAGAATGGGCCGAATCTGATGCGACAGACCGATCAGTACAACGCGCAGATGCTCAAGCACTGATCGATGCAGGCTACCAAAACGTAGCTAATCCAGCGCAAATCTGGGGACAACCCGATGTCGCTGACGACTACAAGCTCTGGGCAAATTTTGGTGCCGATGTATCTGATTCAGTTGAATTCTTTGGTAACGCCAACTACAACAGTAAAGAAATTACAGGTGGCTTCTACTATCGAAATCCGACTAACCGCGGTGGCGTCTACAGCGGAGACGGCGGGGAAACGTTACTCATCGGTGACTTGACTCCAGGTCCCGTGGGTCAAGACAACAGCGGCTACCCGGCGCTTTCTACTGGAGATGGGGTCGATTGTCCTACGGTCGCGATCACTGACTTAATACCTGACGCAGATTCCTTTGCGCTAGTCCAGGCCGACGCTAACTGTTTCAACTTTCAGGAGATGATCACTGGCGGTTTTACCCCTAATTTTGGCGGCGAAGTGACCGACAACGCAGTCCTGGTTGGCCTAAGAGGCGAACTCGAATCAGGCATGTTCTGGAGTGTGAGTCTTTACAAAGGCAACAACAAGGCGGACTTTTTTATCAATAAAACCGTAAACGCCAGTTTGGGACCACTTACTCCTCGTAATTTTGACCCGGGTTATTATGAGCAGGACGATCTGAGCATCAACGCAGACTTCTCGATGACCCTGTCTGATGATGTTAATTTGGCGTTTGGTGCTGAATACCGAACAGAAGAATTCTCTATTGGCGCGGGCCAACAAGAGTCCTTCATTGATGGTGGTTTAGGTACTCAGGGCTTTAGCACCTCCACTAACGGATTTCCAGGTTTTTCAACTGCCATTGCTGGCAGCTGGGAAAGAAAGAACTATGCCGTCTACGGAGATCTTGAATGGACTCCTTCTTCAGACCTTTTGGTTGCTGTAGCCATTCGATTTGAGGATTTCGATGACTTTGGCACGACGACCAATTTTCGTCTGGGCGCTAACTATGCCTTCAATGATGACTTCGGCCTTCGAGCCACCGTCAGCTCCGGATTTAAGGCGCCGACACCAGGACAGTCAAATGCTTCAAACATCTCTACGCAGATCGTTGGCGGTGTTCTGACCAACCAAGGCGTTATTCCTTCAACTAGCCCGGCGGCTATCTTGCAAGGCGGAGACGAGTTAGATGCTGAAGAGTCTACCAACTTCACGATTGGTCTATACGGGTCAGCCGGTCCTTTCGATTTCACAATCGATTATTTTGATATCGACGTCGACGACCGCCTGAGTCTGTCAAGCGACTACGCATTGACTGCAGCCGATCTTTTGACGTTGCAAGGTCAAGGTATCGACGCCTCGGACATCTCTCAATTTCGATTCTTCACTAACCAATTCGACACGAGCACCTCTGGAGTCGACATTGTCGTAAGTGCAGAAAGCGAATGGCTGGGTGGCATGACCAACTGGTCACTGGCATACAACAACACGTCAACGGATGTCACCGCTAGGAATCCAGCACTATTAGGAGATAATCGAGTACGACTGATTGAAGACGGTGTACCAGATACGCGATTCAATCTCAGCGCTAATCACTCGTTGGGTGACTTCAGAATATTGGCAAGACTCAGCTCTTACGGTGAGTACTATGACAATGAAGCAGGCGGGGTGTTTGATAACTCTGTACTGTTTGACCTAGAAGGCGGCTACGATATCAACGAGCAATTCTCGGGTACCGTGGGCATTCGTAACGTTGGAGATGAGCAAGGCTGCTCGACTTCCGATTGCGGTACGTTACCTCCACAGATACTGGGTCTACCTTATAGTCAGTTCACGCCGTTTGGTTTCAACGGAAGATTTTTCTACGGCAGATTGACCTACAATTTCTAGTAGCTTTTATGTTAGAAATGCAAAAGCGGGCTACGGCCCGCTTTTTTTGGACTCTTAGAAACCCCATATTGAACATTGTTCTTGCCAATTGAATCGTCTCTCAAACATATCGCCGATCTGATAGAGCGTGGATTCATCATAGTGTTTGCCAATCAACATCATGCCGATCGGCAGACCATCGACCATTCCGCAAGGTATAGATAGCGCCGGATGGTGAGTCGAATTAAAAGGTGATGTATTGGTCGTCGGCTGAAAGGACAGCGATGTGATTTCTTCAGGAGACGCATCACTATCGGGCAATGAAGTCGCCTTCATCGGCGTTGTCGGCATCACCAACACATCAACCTCCTTCAAAGCCGAATCGTAGGCCTCTCGTAACAAAGGGATTCTTTTTTTCGACTCTGAAACATATCGGTAACCATGATGTCTACGCATCCACTCGCTCTGCAACATATATGATTTCACGTTTGGCGTAAGCCAGTCGGGGTTGTCTCTCCATTTGCGTTGTGCGTCAAGATACGCCGGGGATACCGAGTCCATCGCTTCAACAGCGCAACCATCCAACTCAAACATCGAGGCAAATGAAGCCTGCAAACCGCCGAAGGTGATCAGTCCGGCAGTTGAGTGCAAAGGGATCGACAATCTAACAATGGTCGCCCCCAAGCCCCTCAACTGATCGATCGCGGAGTCGACGGTCTTCCCAACCTCTTCCTCAGAGAACGGGGTATCAAATCCTTCGGCTACGACGCCGATACTGATTCCTTTAAGATTTTCTCGGCCTAGCGTTTCTGAATAAGATTCTTGTTCATGGGGCTTCTGTCGAAAATCCACTCCGTCAGGACCAGCTAGGACCTCCAACATCAGCGCGTTATCTTTTACGCTGCGAGTCATGGGGCCTGTGTGATCAATCAATGGAGTCATCCCGAGGATTCCTGTATAGGGGACCAACCCGTGTGTAGGTTTCATGCCTACAATACCAGTAAAAGAAGACGGCATGCGTATGGATCCGCCTTGGTCACAGCCGATGGCCATATCGACTTCTTCTGTGGCGACTACCACGGCCGAACCCGAAGAACTCCCACCGGCACTTTTTGAAATGGAGCGTGGATTCCTAACAGGACCACTATCGCTGGTGTGGCTCCCACCTGAAAAACAATAGGCCTCGCAGACTGTCTTGCCGAGAATCGTCGCTCCGGCGTTCAGCAGTCTGGTCACGATTTCGGCATCCTCATCAGCGATAAACCCATCTAGCACCCGAGTACCATTATTCAGGGGCAACCCATTAACCATGACATTGTCTTTAATCGCTACTGTCTTGCCTTTGAGTCGTCCCGACTCTGCCCCCGGAATATCAGTCTTTACCGCCCATGCATTGTAGGGATTGTCAGATTTTTCTGGCACCGCCCAGACTCTATTCGAGGGCTCACCTGAATCTGGCAGCGGAATTTGATCAAGCAGTTCCAGACTCGCCATCCCCGCATTGATTTGTTCTCTATACCAGTCCAAGTGGTTTGGCTTGAAGCCCAAAGAAGACATGAGTTCTTCGAGCTCTTCTTGGGATATCTTGTTACTCATCGAGCGCCCCTTTTTTGATCGGACTAATTATCAGCAAATACTAATAGAGCTTAGTCTGGCAAGCCATAGGCAATCACCCGGCCTCCCTGCACTGGCTTTTTCTCCTGTTCAGATTTCTCATCATCACTAGCTGCTTCAAATAAATCTACAGGATTCGGGGCTGGTGATGTCACCACAACAAATTGTTTACCGGTCCTTGGACTGACATAACTCATCGGCGTGGCATCAGATGCAGCCGGCAACGGTTCTGACCAAAGCTCTTCACCGGTATTCACATCTACAGCACGAAAGCCACTAAAGGCTATGCTGCCATTAAAAACCAACCCTCCCGCAGTTATGATCGAGCCGCCGGCAATGGAAGGCATACCAATACCGAGAAAACCATTGCCGCGCCTCCAGACAATCTCTTGCGTTGTTAGATCCACCACAGCCATTTCACCATAGGGAGGCTTAAGGCAAGGCAAAATAATCATAAATGGCATGACTTCAGCAGCAAAGGGCGTTCCCTTCTGAGGGCCCCCTATTCCGTAACCAGATCCTAACTCCTCTCGATTATTGATCAGATCCTCCTCGCGCGGCACCATGGTAACGACAAACGGAAAATGTGTGTTCTGTACAACCATTAACTGTCGTTCTTCATCAACCGCAACGCTACTCCAGTTCATCCCTCCTGCAGGACCTGGGTACAACAGCGTACCTCGCTCAGAGGGAGGCGTCATCGGCCCCTCATAGCGAACTTCTTTGAATCTTAATCGACACAAAATCTGGTCTACCGGGGAGATACCAAAGAGATCCTGCTCACGAATGACCGGATAAGCAAAGGAAGGCATGCCCGTCGAGAAGGGCTGGGTCGCCGAGGAGCGTTCTTCGGGTAGATCCGACTTCGGCACCGGTTTTTCGGTAACTTCGGTGATCGGCTCTCCAGTCTCTCGGTC
>Ga0163108_10002279_pt1 | contig 13950 bp, 11 predicted proteins | sample Fk1155metaG_FD_109644 | JGI IMG/M metagenome (GOLD analysis project Ga0163108, IMG submission 109644) | Marine microbial communities from the Central Pacific Ocean - Fk160115 155m metaG | ecosystem: Environmental > Aquatic > Marine > Oceanic > Photic zone | place: The Central Pacific Ocean...
GAACAACAAACCATTTTTCTCCCCGAGGGAGGAATGCTCATTGGACTCGGCGGCATTGCAAAGGGCTTGGCCATTGATCGGTCGCGAAATGCACTTGCAGGCCGCGGCATCGAGAACTACATGATCATTGCAGGTGGACAGGTGCTTGTTCATGGCACGAAAGATGGCAGACCTTGGCGTATTGGTATTCGCGATCCCGATGGAAGCCAAGGCGATTACTTCGCCGTGTTGAACGTCACGAACACCTGCGTTTCAACGAGCGGCGACTACGAAAATTTTTTTATGCTTGAAGGCAAACGCTACCACCACATCATCGATCCCAAGAATGGACTTCCTGCCATTGGCACGCGCAGCGTTACAGTCATCACACCCGACGCAACCTTGGCAGATGCGTTATCTACCGCTCTATTCGTCATGGGGCCCACTCGAGCGATCAAACTTGTGAACAACCTTCCTGGCGTCGAAGCAGTCATCATTGACGCGGAGGGGCAAGTGTTGTTCAGCAACAATATTGCAAACCGCCTAAACCGCCTCTCCGATTGAGTCATGTGTGATTGCAAAAATGTGTGCTGGAGCTGAAACTGTATGTGCGCAATTGAGTTAGCTTGGCCTTGTAATGCATGGATCCTGACATCCTATCGTGATGTTGTGGATGTGCTGGAAGCTGTTCAATCCTTGCGATTTCTTAGCGGTGATCGAATTAGTCTCAATGTGTCCAGAATGCTTGAATACACCGAATGGATGAAACAGCGAAAGGTCTCCACTTGGCTCACATCTCTCCAGAACTTCCGAATTGTGAAATTTCTCATAATTTTGGCAAAAAAAACTTGAGTTTGCACATGCTCTCGGCACTACTCACCGCTGTTTGTCGATTTACCGACTGCATTTTGCGAAAGATTAAATTAAAATTGCGCCCTTGTTACTTGTGGTAGGCCTGCTCAATACAAACTCTGATTCCCAGATTATCGAGACTCCGATTCGCATCGGTGGCAACTCCCAGGATGGCATCCAGTCCATCGGCGGTACTCTTGCGCGCTTGGCGATCGAGTTTATGCCCGGAACCATTATGACGGAGAAGCAAATGAATTAATGTCGACTATTACGGATAATCGGTTGACACGACTAATTAGATCGCTAATTTCACCGGCGCCGTCCCTGTCCATCGGGGGCGGTTTACGCGTTACCATTACACATTCTCGATGAGCGAGTCGACAGTTTCGGAGGCCAACAAGGGGGACGACTCCCAATTATCCAATATTTCCGAGGTGACCATTCGCCTTGCGGGCAATTCTCAGGATGGCATCCAGTCCATCGGCGGATTTCTGGCGCGTTTGGCTGGGCGGAGCGAGCGGGAGGTTATGACGATGATGACGATCCCGGCGACGATCTCCGGCGGGGCATCCATTTTTCAAGTGCGCCTTGGTTCCGGCGAGGTGCTCAGCCCTGGTGACAAGGCTGACGTCCTGTTTGCGTTCTACCAGCACTCCTACGATGGCCACATCGGGAACATGCGGAAGGGAGGCATCCTAGTTTACGACAGTGACCACGTGGAGCCTCATGAGGAGCGGTTGACCGACTACCGGCACATTGGCATCCCCATCTCCAGCCTGACGGTTGAGGCGATCGGCGGCACCGCCCGTGACAAGGGCAAAAACATTTATGCGCTTGGCTTGATTGCCCGGATGTTCGGCCTTGACATGGCAAAGCTAGAGCGACTGATCAACGAGCGATTGGGAGGCAAGGGAGAAAGTGTCGTGAAAATGGCGATGGACGCTTTTCAGGCCGGTTATCGTTACCAGTCCGACAACATTAGCCACTTGTTCCGCTTGGCCAGGGGAGGGGAGGAACGGGCCAACCAGGTAGTGATGACTGGCAACGAGGCGATCGGCTACGGCTTGATTGCTGCCGGTGTTCGCTATGGTGCTGGCTATCCGATCACGCCGTGGACGGACATCATGGAGTTGCTACGGCGCGAACTGCCAAAGTACGGCGGATCGTTTATCCAATGCGAGGACGAGATCGCCTCCGTGTCGATGGCGATTGGTGCCAGCTACGGTGGGCAGGTGGCGGTTACTGGTTCAAGCGGCCCGGGCATTTCTCTCAAGGCTGAGGCCATCGGTTGGGCGGTCATGGCGGAGATGCCGTTGGTGGTCATCGACGTGCAACGCGGCGGACCTTCCACTGGCTTGCCCACCGATGTTGAGCAGTCCGACCTCAACATTGCCTGTTACGGTGGTCACGGCGACTCCCCTCGCGTCGTGCTGGCCACCTCTGACGTGGAGGACTGTTTCTACACCGCCATGGAGGCGGTAAGGATCGCCCGGGAATACAGCGTGCCCGTGATTGTGCTCAGCGATCAGGCCATAGCCACCCGCATTGAAGCTTTCAACGAGCCGGATTTAAAAAAAATCTGTAAAGATTTTAAATTGGACCTAAGCCCTGTGCCGACCCACAAGCCGTATGACCTGTCGTCCGGGGACGGGCGCAGCCAACACCGCCCACCCGGCACACGGATAGAGGATGGTCGCTACCCTGTTGTGACGGGATTGGAGCATGACGAGACAGGGCATGTCAGCGCGGATGCGGTGAACCACATCAAGATGACCAAGAAGCGCCGCAACAAACTCAAGACACTTGCAGACGAGTTGCCCGCCCCGGAATTGCACGGGCCGGAATCTGGCGATGTGCTGCTAGTGGGATGGGGGTCGACCAAGGGACCGCTCCTCGAGGCCGTGGAGGAGTTTAGCAACAATGGCCATGTACTGTCCTCGCTGCACATCAAGCACATCAACCCACTGCCGACTGGATTAGAGGACATTCTTCCGCGGTTCAAATCGGTCTATGTAGTCGAGATGAACGACGGCGGCGTTTACGGCTATGGCCAATTGGCCGGCGTGCTGCGCGCCCGATTCGCCGATGCGCGCATCAAGGGCATCAACAAGACTGCCGCCCGTCGTTGGAAAGTTTCGGAAATCATCGAGCGGATCAAAGAGCGTTTGAAAGAAGAAGCCGAAGTCTGATTGGAATTAAACAAGATGAGTGACACCGCAACAATGGAGCCCCCGCCACAGGATACCAACGAACGCCAGCCGGTGACCAAGAAGGAGATCACTGCCAGTCATCCGACCTGGTGCCCCGGATGCGGTGATTTTTCGGTGCTCTCTATCTACTACAAGCTGATCCAAAAACGGAACATTCCTCACGAGAACGTGACCACTGTGGCTGGTATCGGGTGTTCCAGTCGGTTCCCGTACTTTGTGCAGGCGCACGGCGTGCACTACATTCATGGGCGTGCCTTGTCATTCGCCAGCGGAATCTCCCTTTCGCGGCCCGACCTGCATGTGTTCACCTTCGGCGGCGATGGCGATGCCTTCTCCATCGGTGGCAACCACTTCGTCCACACTGCGCGCAAAAACATCAAGATGACCTATGTGGTCATGGACAATTCTGTGTACGGGCTGACCAAGAAACAAACCTCACCGACATCGCCGCTGGGCTTCAAGAGCAAGACTGACACTTGGGGTGCGTTTGATCAGCCGGTCAACCCGATGAAGCTTGCCATCTCAGCTGGGGCCACCTTTGTCGCGCGCGCCTCGCACACCAATCCCAAGCACCTGCTCGAGATGATGGATGCCGCGATGGATCACGACGGCTTTAGCTTCATCGAGTGCCTGAGCGAGTGTACCGAGTTTTTCCCGGGTGCGTATGATTCCGCCAATCCTCGCAAGGGAGGCGAGTTTAACCTCATGCCGGAGGATCATGATCCCACCGACGAGGTCGCAGCTTACGCTTTGGCCAGTGAGGATTTACCGGGTCGGTTTGGCATTTACTATCAGATCCAGCGGCCGACCAAGAATGCTCTTGAGGCCGGCGTCATCGATGCCGCACAGGGCAAGCTCGAGGGCAGTCAAGCCCCGGACATCCTCCAGTCAACCTTTAACCGGATGAAGTAACCTATCTTGGCCAAGCGCTTGGCCAAGCTTGCTATCACCCTTGACTTGGCCCGATATTGGTGGGCAAGGGATGGAGGTCGAACTCATCACGATTGGCACTGAGTTGCTGCTGGGCCAGGTGCTTAACACCCACCAACAGTGGCTTGGCCAACGCATTGCCGATCGAGGGTACACTCTTTCCCGGCAACTCACCGTGCCGGACAACGGCCCGGCAATCTGCGGGGCGGTGCAGGCTGCACTTGGTCGTGCGCGGCTCATTATCACCACAGGCGGCCTTGGCCCGACATCTGACGATATCACGCGTGATTTGATCGCCGATCTCCTGGGCAGACCTCTTGGGCGCGTTGACTCGATCGCTTCGAGCATCGAGAGCTACTTCACCCGGCGCAACCGGCCCATGCCGAAGTCGGTGTTGGTGCAGGCACAGGTGCCAAAGGGCGCGGCGGTTTTCCCCAACAAGCATGGCACCGCCCCCGGCCTGGGCATCGAGGTGTCGCCAAACTCGTTCCATAAAAATGGCGAATCGGCTTGGCTGCTGATGCTGCCCGGGCCGCCGCGAGAGTTGTGCCCGATGGTCGATGGCCAAGTGTTGCCGTTCATAGAAAAGAAACTGCCTATCGAAAAACCGTTTCACTGTCGGACGCTGCGTACTCTTGGCATAGGCGAATCGATGGTGGAGGAGATGCTGCTTGGACAACTCAAGCCGCTGATGGATCGAGGGCTTGACCTAGGTTTCTGCGCACGCATCGGGCAAGTGGACATTCGCTTGTGCGGTCATGGACAGGAGATGCCAGCCATCATCGCAGAGGCCGAGGCGACGATCCGCACAGCGATTGACAAACAAATCTACGGCACCGATGACGAGACGATCGAGCAGGTGGTGGTCGGGCATTTGATTGCCACCGGCGAGACTCTGGCCGTTGCCGAGTCGTGTACCGGGGGTTTTCTCGGGCACCACATCACCAACGTGCCGGGCGCATCCGCCGTCTTTGCAGGTGGCATGCTGACGTACAGCAACGAGTTAAAGAAAAAATTGCTGGGAGTGAACGAGTCAACTCTGGCGCAGCATGGTGCGGTGAGCAAGGAAGTGGCCATCGAGATGGCTCGGGGCGCGCTGGAAATGAGCGGTACGGATTATGCCCTTTCCGTCACCGGCATCGCCGGGCCGGGCGGTGGGACGCCGGAAAAACCGGTCGGTACCGTATGGATGGGGCTGGCATCGAGAGGTGGCCGACCGCTGGCGATTTGCGAACACAATCCGTATGACCGCGAGACATTCAAGCACATCACGGTACACCAATCGCTGGAGTTGCTTCGCCGCCGATTACAGAAAGCCGGCTAAAAAGCCACTGAGTCTTCAGCCATTAGGGCTGATCACCTGCGAATGAAACGAACTCGGCCGGCTTTTAGTCAGCGCCGTTGTCGCCGATTGCCTCCACCGGGCAGCCGTCCATGGCCTCTTTGCATTGCTCCTCCTCCTCCTCGTTTTCCGGCTGTTTCTGGACAAAGGAATAGCCTCCATCATCGTTCCGGGTGAAACAGGGTGGTGCGGTTTCGCGGCAGAGATCACAGTCGATGCACTGCTCGTCCACGAAATATTTGCCAGCAACGTTATCCTCGTATTTGTCTTCGATTTCCGCCATATCAAGATAAGTATCGCACCGGTCTTTTACACGTTGCACCGTCGGGATTCAAGCGACTTTGTCGATTAATTACTGCGCGGGCGACATGTCGCGAAGTTTGGCCGTAACGGCTGCGAACAACTCGACTACTCGGTCGATCTCCTCCTCCGTGGTGTTGCGGCCGATGCCCCAGAGTGTCGTGCCTTTGGCCAGATCGGCGTCGCGGCCGATGGCGAGCAGGGCAGCGGGTATTCGCATCGACCGTGTCGTACACGCCGCCCCGGCGGCGATGGCAACGCCCCGCAAGTCAAGCATCAGCGCCTGGCTCTCACCCTCGATGCCCGAAGTGCTGAGGTTGAGCTGATGCGGCAGCCGCCTGTCACCCGGCTCGGGGCCGTTCAAGTGAACCCCCTCAACGGCCGCGCGGATACCCTCGAGCAACCGCACTTGCAGCTCGGCCGCGTGTGCTGCCCCTTGGCCAAGCGAGGCCTTGACGTGTTCAGCGGCGACGCCGGCCCCGACAATGGCAGCCACATTTTCCGTACCGGCTCGAAAATCATTCTCCTGCATGCCGCCGTGGATGAGATTCTCCATCCGCGTGCGGCGGTTTTTGTACAGCACACCGGCCCCTTTCGGGCCGTAAAATCGATGTGGGGCCAGGGCCAGCAGATCGGCGCCAAGTTGCTGGACATCGATTGGCAGCCATCCGCCGCTGGCGGTGGCGTCCACGAACAGAGGGATGCCGCACTCGCTGGTAAGTTCAGCCATCTCAGCGACCTGTTGAATGGTGCCGAGGTCGGGGTTTGCGTGGTGCAAACAGACCAGAATGGTCTCGTCGGTCATCGCCTGGGCAAGCGCGCCGGGGTCGACACGGCCTTGGCCATCGACGCTGACTTGCGTGCTGCTGAAGCCCTGGCTTTCGAGCCAAGCGATTGAGCCAAGCGTAGCCGGATGCTCGATCCCGGTGGTGAGGATGTGGCTGCCGAAACGCCGGTTGGCTAGGGCGGCACCCTTGACCGCGTGGTTGATCGCCTCGGTGCCGCTTGAGGTGAAAAGAATCTCCTCCGGCTCGGCGGCATTCACCAACTTGGCCAGGCGCGTCCTCGACTCGTCGATGGCATCGCGCGCTTCGAGGCCAAGCTGATGCAGTGCCGCCGGCGCGCCGAACTGTGCGCGTAGCCAGGGCTGCATGGCATCGACCACTTCCGGCAGCGGCGGGGCAGTGGTGAGGTGGTCGAGGTAAATCATCTTGGCCCGGCTGGCGCTTGGCCGGTGGTCGCATTTATTTCCTGCGCGTCTTGAAGGTGCGACTGTGGCCCTTGTCTGGGATGCTGATGGTGTATTTTTTACCGTTTGAGGCGACAGACATATGAATGTGGTGCGCGTCGCAGTCGCGCGTGAGGTTGGCGATGAATTCGTCCGTCGTGTTGTTCTCGATGTCGGCGCGCAGGTTTTTATGGAGCTGATACATCGCCCCTACCCGGGCGCTTTTGACGGCGGCAAAGGAGGAGGCGCCGCAGCCCTTGGTCACGCCGTTGTTCATCACCGAGACGGTCGGCGCGAGGCTCTGGACGAAGATTGGGTTATTGCTGAAGTCGAGCCCGTGGTGGTTCACCTGGTAAACGTCCACGGTGCCGACTCGGTTGTGCGGCGTGACGAGGCGCACCTCGGTGTTTTGCGTGAGGTCGCCGCCATCCCAAAACCGGAAGCCACCCAGTTCGACGACCACGGCCACGCTGTTTGCGTTGTCGGTGGGGTCCTCGGCAATCCACTTGACCTTATCGGTGAGCGGATTGCGCGAAGTTCCCTCGGGCACCGGCACGAATTTCTTCATCGCTGCCATGCATCGGATGCGGATCTTGGGCTGGCCGTCGACTTGTTTGAGCGGGAGTTCGGTGCCCGGTTTGATGATGTGTCGCTTGCCGACGGTCATGTTTCGGTACGGCTTGATGCGGAGCAAAAAACTGGAGTTGGCTCTGCCGTCCGGATCGCGTTCCGGGATGCCGTTATCCCACACGTTTTTGATCGGCATTTTTTGCGACAACTCCGCTGCGCCACCGAAGTGGTCGATGTGGAAATGCGTGACGATGAGGTGGTCGATCTGCTTTACGCCGGCGACTTGGGTGGCGGCTTCGTGCAGTCGCCCGGGGTCGCGGCCGCCCGGCATGCCGGTGTCGATGAGGATCGAATCGCCAGCGGGGGTGACGATCAGCGTGCCGCCGCCGCCCTCGACGTCCACCCAGTAAACGTCGAGTGTCTTGGAATCCTTGGCGGCTGCCGGGCCGGCGACGGCTAGCGCCAACACAGTCGAAATTGTTTTAATGAGCTGTTCGAGTTTCATTGGACTCAATATCAAGGCCGGATGATGACGGAAGGGCAGGGCAGAGGCAAACCCGTTGTTGCGCTTGCTGGGCGTGGCTGAATAAAAGCGCCCTGCCCACGGTTGGCGGTATCCGGCGAACGCGCCTGGCCAAGCGGTTGGCCTAGGCGAGTTGAAGTTCGAGACTTCGGTGGGCGTTGTGCCAGTCGCGGATGGCTTGGCGCAGTTCCTGTACGGATTGCTCCATCTGCTGCTGCAGTTCACCAACCTGTTCTTTGGTGGTGCCGATCTGTTGGCGAAGTGCCTGAGTGTATTCTTCTCTGGCTTGCTCCCAGCTCTCGAGAGCGGCGGCGAGTTCCTCCTGAGACTCGGCGAAGAGGCGCTGGGCTTTTTCACAAATACTTTCCCCGATGCTGGAGAGTCGTTCGTTGAGTCGTCTCTGTTTTTCCCGGATTTCAGCCACGGCGATGACCTCGTTTGGGACGCGGCGCAGACTCGAGATGAGCCCGAGTTTCTCAAGCGCGCGGATGCACCACTTGGTGGGATCGAACTGCCACGGCTTCACGCCGTTTCGGTAGTCGTGCTGAAACTCATGGTGAAAGTTGTGGTAACCCTCGCCGAAGGTGAAGAGTGACATGAGCCAGCTATCCTTTGCTGTGCACTGGATCGAGTACGTTTGCCTCCCCAGAGTGTGGCAGAGGCTGTTGATGAAAAAAGTCATGTGGTGTACCATCACAAGGCGCGCGACACCGCCAATGAGCAGCCCGGCCAGTGCACCGATGCCGCCCTCGGCAAGCCAGCCGATGAGCGTCGGCAAGCCGAAGCCAACCGTGATTCCGATCGCTTCCCACCAATTGTGCTGCCACCGGATGAGAGGGTCGGCCTTGAGATCGTTTACGTTCGTCAGAGGCGCCTCACCCCCGAGCGGGCGAAAAAGCACCCACCCGATGTGGGCATGAAAAAACCCGAGATTGATGTTGTACGGATCGTCCTCCTTGTCGGTGTGCTTGTGGTGTCGGCGGTGGTCTGAGCACCACTCAAGCACTGAGTTCTCCATCGCCGTGGCGCCAAATACCAGAGTGAAGAGCCGCACCGGCCAACTGGCCTTGAACGACAGGTGCGAGAACAGTCGGTGATACCCCAGTGTAATGCTCAGGCCCGAGGCAGTGAACATTCCGACAAACACGGCGCCGTGCAGCCACCAGTTGATTTGTCCACCAAAATAATAGAGGAAAACTGGCAAGCCAATGAGGGTGGTTAGGAGGGTTCCGATCAGAAAAATCGCACTAACCCAACGCAAGTGCTGCAAACGGTAACTGAACTTCATAACAGGATGTCTGACCGCGAGCGGTCCTTCCCTTGACAACGGAAATTCGCATCAGATCTGTGTGAGTGCAATTCTTTTTTTGCCGCAAATCCATGTGGTTTCTGAACCGCAAAAACCTTTTAATTCGATCAGTTACATTTACCTTTTCGGCATGCTTTTCCGCAATCATAACTTTCTTCGTGCCGTTGCGTTCGCATTTTTCTGTCTGTCTGTCTCGGGGCCGGTCGCCAAGCCAAACATCCTCTTTATTGCCGTGGACGACCTGAACAACGACCTCGGCTGCTACGGCCACCCGCTCGTCCAGTCGCCGAACATCGACCGCTTGGCCAGGCGTGGCATGCGATTTGACCGCGCCTACTGCCAGTACCCCGTCTGCAACCCCAGTCGCGCCTCGCTCATGACCGGCCTCTACCCTGAGCAAACCGGCGTGCTTTCCAACGCCGGGGACTTCCGCAAGCGCCACCCGGACATCATCACGTTGTCGCAGCATTTCATGAACAACGGTTACTTCGCCGCGCGGGTCGGGAAGATTTATCACTACGGCGTGCCGCTGCAGATCGGCACCGACGGCAAGGATGACCCGGCGTCGTGGAACACCGTCGTCAACCCGATCGGCATCGACCGTACCGAACTGGAGCCGGTTGCCACCTTGCAGAAGGGCAAATATGGCGGCACGCTGAGCTGGCGCATCGTCGAGAGCCGCGACGAGGATCACACGGACGGCAAAGGTGCGTTCGAGGCGATCCGCTTGATCGAGGAAAATCATCCCGACAAAACCGGTAAGCCGTTTTTCCTCGCGATGGGGTTTTTCCGGCCGCACACCCCATATGTTGCCCCGGCGCACTACGCGAAGCTTTATCCTCTCGACAAGATCGACCCCGTGATGGAGAAGCCCAGCGACTGCGATGACATCCCGCCTGCTGCGCTCGCCGACCGGGTGCATCAGCGCGATTTGAACTTGGCCCAGCGCCGGGAAATCATTCAAGCCTACTACGCCTCCATCTCGTTGATGGATGCCTGCGTCGGTCAACTGCTCGACGCGCTCGACCGACTCAAGCTCGATGACAATACGATCGTCATCTTCTTCTCCGACCATGGCTACCATCTTGGTCAGCATGGTCTGTGGCAGAAGAGTGACCTGTTTGAGGGCAGCGCCCGGGTCCCGTTCATCCTCTCCGTCCCCGGTATGAAAAACGCCGGGCGAACCAGCGAGTCGCTCGCGGAGCTGATCGACCTTTATCCGACGCTGGCCGACCTGTGCGGCTTGGCCAAGCCGGCGCACCTCAAGGGCCAAAGCCTAGCGCCGGTGCTGGAAGATCCCCAGGCGAAAGTGCGCCAAGCCGCCTTCACCGTTTCCAACGCGCGAGGCAAAATTCCCGGCTACAAGGGTCGCAAGCCGTTGGGCCACACCATTCGCACCAAACGCTACCGCTACACCGAGTGGGATGATGGCAAGCACGGCGTGGAACTGTACGACTACCAAACCGACCCCAACGAATACACCAACCTGGCCAAGTGCGACTCGGGCAAAAAAGTACTCAAGCGTATGCAACGACTGATGCAAAGCACCCGAGCGTACACCCGCTAAAGCCGCCCAAGGGCGGTGTCGAGCGTGGAAAGGGCGCTGGCCATTTGTTCGTCGGTGATGGTCAGTGGCGGGGTGAGGGTGAGCACGGTGCCGCCGGAGATTTTGAAACTCAGACCATTTGTGAGGCAGTCGTACAGCACGCGCTCCGCTGCGTCGGGTTTGCTCAACTCCACGCCCATTGCGAGGCCGAGCCCGCGTACGTAGATGACGGCATCGTGGCGATGTTGCAACTCGCCTAGCCACTTGAGTGTTTCGGCTCCCAATTTTCTCGAGCGCTCGAGAAGGTTGTCCGACTCGATTACGTCGAGTGTTGCCAAGGCCGCCGCGGCACCGACTGGGCTTTTCTCGTGCGTGTAATGGCCAATCGCATGCTGCGGCACAATGTCGAGATCAGCACGGACGATTGTTGCGGCCATTGGCATCACGCCACCGCCGAGGCCCTTGCCGAGCACGAGGATGTCCGGCGTCACGCCGCTGTGCTCGCAGCAAAACATCCGGCCGGTGCGACCCAGTGCGAGCGGAATTTCGTCGAACACCAGCAGCGCGCCATGCTCGTTGCACAGCTCGCGGATGCGGTGCCAATAGCCGTCCGGTGGCCGCTCGATCGTCGTGCAGCGCATCGGCTCGGCGATCACCGCGCCGATGTCGCCCTCTTCGACGAGGATTTTCTCGATGGCATCGGCGTCCGCCTCCTCGGTTGGCCAAGCGACGTGAAAACAGCCGGGCAGCAGCGGGCCAAGCCCGTCGCGAAACAGCGCCTCGCCACCGACCGAGATGGCGTCCAGCGACGCGCCGTGAAACGAGTCGCGCATTGAGATCGTCTTGTGTCGGCCGGTGGCGTAGCGGGCGAGTTTCATCGCGATGCCGATGGCCGCGGTGCCGCCCGGCGCGAACAGCACCTTGGCCAAGTTACCCGGCGAGAGGCCGGCCAAGCGCTCGGCGAGGGCGATGGCCGGCTGGTTGGTAAAGCGCCGGGGGCAGAAGGCCATATCGTCGAGTTGTCGCTTGACTGCCTTGATGACTCTCGGATGCGCGTGGCCGATCTGATGAACGCTGTTCCCGTGAAAGTCCATGTAGCGTCGCCCGGCGGCATCGGTTAGGTAAATGCCTTCGCAACCAGTCAACTCAGTAAGGCACGGCGTGGAGAGGGACTGGTGCAGAAATGCGGCCGAGTCGCGGCCGAGCGTTTCGCCGGTTGCGTCGTTCACGTTGGCCTGTTGCCAGGCGAGGCGGCGGTCGGAGAGGTTGACGTCCCCCTCGGTGCGGTCTACTTGGCCAAGCGGTTCGTTCGTCGAAGTCATGTGCCATGCACCATAAAGCAAGCCACCCAAACCGAAAAGAAATCCCGTTGCCGGGGGTGGCGGGATACCGCATGATCGGCGTTACGATGAACTTCCGTTGGGCTTTGGTCTGGTGCCTTGCGCTTTTCGGCATGGATGAGCCGGTTGCTGCTGCTCTTGGGCAATTGCGTGCCGGGGCGGCGGTGGTCGATATCACTCCGGCGCTTGGCGTCGCCAATGGCGGCGTGATCGCCCGGGGCGGGCTGGTCACTCACATCCACGACGAACTGCACGCGCGCTGCCTCGTGTTCGACGATGGCGCGACGCGCCTGGCTATCGCGATTTGCGATATGCGAATGCTCGGTGGTGAGGTTGTGGCGCGCGCCAAGTCGCTGGCCGGGAAGGCAACTGGCTTGGCACCGGAGAACATTCTCATAGCCGCCACGCACACGCACGCCGCTCCGGCGCTGGTGGGGATTCATCCCGAGCCGAGGGATCGCGCGTATGCGGAGTTCGTTGCTCGCCGCATCGCCGACGGCATTACGCGAGCGGGACATCGCCTCGCGTCGGCCAAGGTCGGCTGGGGATTCGGCACCGCACCGCGGCATGTGCACAATCGGCGATGGTTCATGAAGCTGGGGGCGGTCGCCGCCAATCCGTTTGGTGGCGAGAGCGACGAGGTAAAAATGAATCCGCCGCGAGGCATCGACCTGCTTGAACCGGCCGGGCCGGTTGATCCGCAGGTGTCGGTGCTCGATGTTCGACACGTCGACGGGCGACCGCTGGCGTTGTTGGCAAACTACGGACTGCACTACGTCGGTGGCTATCGGGCCGGCCATGTTAGCGCCGATTACTTCGGGATGTTCGCCGACCGGGTGCAGGAGTTGCTCAAGGCAGACCGGCAGTACCCGCCTTTTATCGCCATGATGTCCAACGGCACCAGCGGCGACGTGAGTAACAACGATTTTCGGGCCAAGCCGGAGCGGTTGCCCGCTTGGGTGAAAATGCAGCGCGTGGCCGCCGACCTCGCCGCCGAGGCGGTGAAAGTGGCCGGTGGCATCAGTCATCACGCTGCCGCACCGCTGGCCGTGGTGGCGACCGAACTGCAGCTTGGCGTGCGCAGGCCCGACGAGGCGCGCTTGGCCTGGGCGCGCCGCACCTTGGCCAACGATCCCGATCCCAAGCGGCTGACGCGCCCGGAGATTTACGCGCAGGAAGCGCTTGCGCTGGCGAAGTTCCCTGCCAAGGTGCCGGTATCGTTGGCGGCGTTTCGCATCGGGAAACTGCGTATCGTGACGGTGCCGTGCGAGATGTTTGCCGAGACCGGGTTGGCGCTGAAGCAGGAGGGCGGGCCGGGGCCGCTGTTCATCATTGAGCTGGCTAATGGTTATCGTGGCTACCTACCTACGCCGCGCCAGCATGGTTGGGGCGGCTACGAGACATGGCCTGCTCGATCATCGTATCTGGAAGAGCAGGCCGCGCCAAAAATCCGCGCCTCGCTGCTGGATCTACTAACAAAACTGTAACACCCATTCGACAAATGAAATTACAACAAACTGTTTTTGTTTCACTCGCCTGCGCGCTGTTTGCGTCGTCGGCCGTCGAGGCGACCAAGCGCCAGCCGAACATCCTGCTCATCATGGCGGATGACCTTGGTTTCTCAGATCTTGGCTGCTACGGTGGTGAGATTAAGACTCCTAATCTCGATGGCCTAGCGCGTGATGGCCTTCGTTTCACTCAGTTTTACAATACCGCGCGTTGTTGGCCGACGCGGGGAGCTCTACTGACAGGGTACTTTGCCCAGCAGATTCGACGAGACTCGGTTTCTGGCCTGCCCAAGGGTGTCCGCAGTGGAGGCGC
>Ga0163108_10002280_pt1 | contig 13948 bp, 10 predicted proteins | sample Fk1155metaG_FD_109644 | JGI IMG/M metagenome (GOLD analysis project Ga0163108, IMG submission 109644) | Marine microbial communities from the Central Pacific Ocean - Fk160115 155m metaG | ecosystem: Environmental > Aquatic > Marine > Oceanic > Photic zone | place: The Central Pacific Ocean...
AGTTATCCTTCTCGCTGGATATGGATCACGTCTCGGTCGTGACGATATTCCCCACAAGAGTCTTTTACCTTTTGCTGACGAAACTTTGCTTTCAAGACATCTCGCCTGTTTAAACTCTTTAGGTATAAGTTGCGCTTATCTAATTGTCGGCCACAATAATGAAGATGTAAAACAATATGTGAGGGGCATTAATCTAGACCTTGAGTGCAAATTTGTTGACAACGATTTGTATCGTACTACTGGTAACACCTTGTCAATGGTCATGGGTTTACGCTGTTGCACAGAGGATGTCGTCGTTCTTGACGGAGATGTGCTTTATCCTCAATCTGAGTTTTTTGAATATGTGAAAAACTCAGAATCAACATCCTTTGCATTAATTTCTTCAGATATAGACAATACAGAATCAACTAAAACGCTGATCCGACCCGATGGTAAAATAGGGATGTTTGTAACAAAGAGAGACTTGACACTTGAGGAAAAAAATAATTTCATTTTCGGTGGAGAGGCGATTGGTTTTTTTAAACTTTCGTCAGAGAATTGCGAAAAATTTATAAAACATTATGAAAACTTTGAATCCAAATACTTAGAACTTTTATGGGAAATCCCATTCACTGATTTTGCTAAGTCTGTAGACCTCAGCGTCTGGTCGATTAAAGAAGGTCCAGCTTGTTTTGAAATCGATACTCAGGATGATTATGAACAAGCATTATTGACTTTCCAAAAACACAGAGAAAAATTTTGACAGACTACCAACTTCATTTTCTCTATTTTCTCAACTTAAAACTTACTAACTTATCGTGCTTTAGATGGGAAAGATTAAACTTTAGCCATTTAAGTTTTTAAAATGGAGATCAGGTGTTATCTAAGTATAAGGCGGTTTTTTTTGATGTAGGCGGAACACTTCTTCGAGTTGAGCCTTCCGTAGGTCATGTTTATGCAAATTATGCTCGACCTTTTGGGTTTCAGGGATCAGCCGAGGAACTGAACCAACTTTTTCAAAAAGAGTGGGCTAATTTAGGAGGAATTGAATCTTTAGGTAAAAAGAGTGGCGAACAGGCAGAAAAAAAATTTTGGAAGAGACTTGTTTTTAGGGTCTTTGAATACTCTGGCGGCCTTGAGAACTTTGAACATTATTTCGAAATCATTTATAAGGCCTTTGAACACAAAGACCACTGGCATATTTTTGATGATGTTATCGTTTCAGACCTTTTAAGGAAGTTGAAACAATCTGGAGTTACCCTAGGAGTTGTTTCTAATTGGGATTCACGTCTTCATGCAATTTTGAAAAGCACAGGCCTTGCGGGTTATTTTGATTTTGTTTTAGCCTCTGCGGAGGTGGGGTCGGCCAAGCCAGATAAAAAGATTTTTCTTGAAGCTATTAGAAGAAGTGGGGTTAGTATCGGGGAAGTTTGTCATATTGGTGATGACATCCGTGCAGATATTGAAGGCGCCAACAATGTTGGAATAGAACCAATACTTATAGACCGGAACCAAAAATACAAAAAAAAAGATTTTGCTATAGTGAATTCGTTTCAAGAATTACTATGAAAGGCATTTTAAAACTTGCTTGGAACTATCGTGGCGAGGTAAGTGCTATCGATTTCCCGGACTTATAAATCGGTCAATTTAATTTTAAAAATTCAAGTAGATAAATTTCTTTTAGAATCTGTCACTTGTCCCGTAACTTCCCAGACATTTTTTAATCTAAAAAGTTCCCAAATTAAATAGGCATAAAACGGAGTGTATTCCAACCAAGGCAGTAAAACAGAGTAATGGGTGATATTTTGATAGTCGAAATAAAAATCAAGATAATATAATCCAATGAATCCGGTTAGAAGTATCAGCGATCTTGAATGGAAAATGCACAAAAAGGGAACGGTCCAACATAGGTACCATGGGTTTTGGACAGGGCTTAAAAGGAATACCAGAACAATAACTAAAAAAATATTTCTTACCCATTCCTGCAAAGAATTTATATCTGGAATTTGTTTGATTATTAAGTAGGTAACAGTCCCTAAGATGACTAAGGCCACAATGCTTTTTGCAAATATCATGCTATTGCTTAAAGATAAAGCTTCTGCAGCCATCCCTATTTTTAAAATGCTTTTAAGAACATATAGCAGTATTGCAAACAAGCTGTCGTTGCTTTGCCAGTATATACTGTATGTTTTTAACCCCTCAAAAATTCTCCCTTCTATATTGAGAAAAGGTAGATAGAAAACGATAATTACGGTACAAAAAAATATGAAGAGGAGGGCCAAGGTTGCTGTGCCTCGTTTGCTATTCTCTTGCGCAAGAAGCCAGAATCTTTGGAGATAAAAAGGGAGAAGAACAGCAGAGTAAAATTTTCCAAGAACGCTCAACGCTAGGAAAAAAATAGATCCCACCATACCCTTTCGTAAAAGAAAATATAAAGATGCACAAAGGCAGGAAATTCCGATTATATCCAGATGAGTTGAATTATAAGTTTCTTTGATCATCAGAGGTGACCAAAAATAAACTAGACTAAAATTCTGGTTCAGGTTCAAGGTTTTTAACGCAAGTATGATAAAAATCATTCCCATTAAATCAAATGCTAAAAAAAATATTCGTAAGGTTAAGATACTATCCGTATTTATTTGTTGCGAAAAGCGAAACACATATTGTGCCAAAGGGGGGTAAATAGTAGGAACGTCAGGGTGGTTAATTCTCTCCATATAACGAAGAGCAGTGTCACTTTCCCATTTCAAATCATTTAGAATCGCTAGCTCATTTTGTTCGTTTTTATCGTAATGTGTGCGAAAATATTCCGGCTTTTGGATTTTTATCGACTTGTACTGGTTAATTTCTTCTGGAGAAAATTTAAAGGGATTAATTCCGCTGGCAAACACCTTGCCATCCCAAAGATAACGATATACGTCATCTTCTTGAATTTGTTGAGAAGGGATAACAGCAAAGCGAAATAATAGTCCAAATGCGATTATTATCCAGAATTTTTCTTTGGTCCAGCTAGATTTAAAAATAGAAAGGCAGGCTAATGTATAAAGAGAAAATAGGGAAAAATAGACCGCAAGGTATTCAAGAATAGGACGCTTAGAGTAGCCCTCGCCCCAGTTAAAATCTTGAGACAGAACTGTTAGGCCTATATAAAAAACCAAACTCAATAGGCCAAGAACTGCCAGATAAAAGTGTGATCGCATGATCTATAAAACTTTGGATTAAGAAGATGAGGTCTTTTTATTAATTATTTCTCAGGTTATTCGTTGCGTTGTAGATATAAAGTTTTCTTTGCATGTAGTTTTTTTACTTGAACAAGATCAAAGATATCTAATATGTCCAAAAAATATCTTTATATCGTCCGATAACATAGCTAAAATATAAGTACTATTCAAAAAAAGAATTTTGCGAGCTTAGACCTAATGAGAAAAAAGACTTACACCGGCTGGGAAACTATGAATTCCGTGCTTGGAAACGCTGTGCCTAAGAACGACTCCAAAGATCCTCAGCAGTCCTTAGCTTGGTACGACTTTCAGTGGAGGCTTACGGTAGGAAAAGACCTGGCATCTGTCACGCAAGTTAAAAAAATTTCGACTAAAAGCTTGTTTGTTACCGTTTCAGATGCTGCTTGGCTTTCGGCTCTGGATTCTTTACGCGAGCAAATTATCAATACCATTAATCAACGCGCAGGATTGGTTTTATTGAATAGGATTGTTTTTCAAGAAAGCTCTTTAGTTGGTCCTACTTTAGAAAAATTTCCCAAAGAGAAAAAGTATTATTCTTTGGAGCAAAATAGAATGCAATCACTAGAATCCAAAGAGCCCGAGACTAAGGAAGAGAGTATGGTGAACATACTCGATCGTATTAGCCGTAAACTAGGGATAGTTTTGTCAGTTTTGCTATTAGTATCTACTTCCAACTGCACCACTATTTCAAAAGGCCAAGTTTCTCAGAACATGGATTTGTCTCATTCCTATGCTGTCAAGGTCGTTGAGAAAGGATCCGGGGGGATAAAGAGTCAAAATGCCAAGGACCCTAGGGCCTATTATCATTACTTGATGGCTTTGCGGGCAGTTGAAGGCCATCAATTTGAACAAGCTTCGGAGAACTTTCGTAGGGTAGTTCAGTTTGATCCGGATAATTTTAAATTCTCTCATCAATTAGCAATAAATCTCATTCGGTCAGGAAAAATAGATGATGCTTATAAGTCGCTGAATGAGTCTTTAAGCCATTTCCCAAACAATCCTGAATTGAATATGATGGTTGGAGACATTCTTGCGGTGCGGGGCGAAAATGAACGGGCTTTAAGTCATTACCAAACGGTTATTGAGGCTAAGTCTGGATTAGCAAGAGCGTATCTTCTTAGCGGTTCCATTTACGAATCTCAAGAGCAATATGAAGACGCAGAAGGTATGTACAGAAATATACTTCAGGTAGAACCAACGAATCCTTTGGGACACCACTATCTCGCAAGAATGCACATCCTTAAGGGTGAATTAAAAGATGCCCAAAAATCTATAAATAAGGTTTTAGAATTGAAGCCTAATTTCATACAGGCTCGAGAATGGCTAGCTTGGACTTTAGAGATGCAGGGAAAGTCAGACGAGGCTAAAAAACAATACAAAATTCTTTTACAGCTAAATCCCCTTAGCGAAAGGAGTCATAAACGTATGGCCTCCATCCAGGATTCTATTTTACCAATGGATATACGCTCGAGAAAGTACCGAGTGGCAGCTAAAGAAATTTTAGGAACTCCAGATGTTCATTCAAAAATAGGGGCTGTTTATTACGAGCAGGGGATTTACTTGAAAGCACTTGATGAGTTTCAGTTGCTTCGAGACAAGGGACAGGAAAAAGAAGTTTTAATGGTGCTTGGGCGCATTTATGAGATTCTTGGACGTTTAGATAAAGCAATTCAAGAAATAAATAGTTTGATGACAATTGAGCCTCAGTCTGCGCATTTGAAGATTTATTTGGCTCGGTTGTATAGTATGAATAAGCGTCCTGAGAAAACAGTTCAATTGATTGAGGAGGCCATTAAAATAGACCAGAATAATGATAGTCTTTATCACTCCTTGGCTATTGCCTATACTTCTATTGACCAGTTAGATAAAGCCACTAATGCAATGGAAAAAGCAATTGCTCTATCTCCCCAAAAAGATTCTTATTATTTTGAGTTAGGAGCTCTTTTAGAGCGAATAGGAAAATTTGAGTTAGCCATAAAAAATATAAAACGTTCTATTGAACTTAATCCTATGCATTCTAATGCGCACAATTTTTTAGGATATATTTATGCCATACAAGGGAAATCATTGGACCTAGCTTTAGGTCATTTGAACAAAGCTCTCTCCATTCAACCCAAAAATGGTTATTTTCTTGATAGTCTTAGCTGGATTTATTTTAAGAAAGGCGAATCAAAAAAAGCTTTAAAAGAACTTAAAAAGGCTATGGTTTATACTTCACCTGATCCAGTTCTATATAGCCATCTGGGGGATATACATTTTTCGTTAACGAACTATTCAGAGGCTGGCAAGGCATGGGAAACAAGTCTTTTTCTTACCTTAAAAAAAACAGAAGAAAAAACAGATGATATTGATAGTGAGTTGCCAGACCCTAAAGAACTAGAAAAAAAGATCCAAAAAGCACGAAGGTTTCTGAGTAACAATTGATACTGCTAACAATAGTTTAGATCGTGGTTTAACTTAACTGATACAGAATTCTATGCCTATTTTCCTGCGTTGGCATGCTGTAGGGTGTTTGATGGTTTTTCTTGTTTCCTGCCAACATAAGGTTTTGCCTTTGCCAACAGTAGCGAAGTCAGAAATACCGTCCTTCTCTTCCTTATTTTCCGATCTTAAAGCTCGCAAATTGTCTATCAAAGATTTAAAAGCACTTGTACGTACAAAAGTTTCAAGGGAGGGGTTTAATCAATCGTTTCGCCAGACATTACTTGTTAAAGAGAATAAGGCAATGCGAGTAGATACTTACAACCTATTTCGTCAAGTTTTAGGTGTTTTAATTTATGATGGCGAAAAAACTTTGATGTATGATCCACGGAAAAATCGTCTCATTTACGGTAAAGAGGTTTTGGAAAATATGCTCCGCGTTTTTGGAACTTATGTAGACTTTGGAGATTATATCAGTTTATTTTTAGGGGGAATACCGGGTCTTTCCCATTTGGAGATGGAAGCCGCAAAATGGAATAGTGACCAGACCGTTGTGCAAATTGAAACGACTAACCAGATTACTGGCGAACGAGTAGATATTGGAATTGACGCCTATACTCAACTACCAAAATCATTAATATTGAGCCAAGGTGGCCAGGAAATTTATAGAGTATATTGGTACGATTATAAAAAAATTGATAAGTTCCAGTTTGCTCATAAGATTGAAATTAAGATTAAATCTAAAAAGCAATCTTTTGTAGTGAGGTATTCAGAGGTGATGATCAATCAAGGTATTCCTCTTAATGCATTTGACTTGGCACCAGAACTAATGAACTGAAGAGTGATTGGTACCATAGCGATATTATGAAACTAAAATTTAAAACCCCCGCCAAGATTAATTTAGGTCTTCATATTCACGGAAAAAGAGAAGATGGGTTCCATGAATTGGAAACAATTTTTCAAATGGTGTGTTTATACGATGACGTGGAGCTAGAACTTTTGCCCTCAGGTATTAATATAGAATGTGATATACCAGGAGTCCCTACAGATCATACCAACCTTGCTTTTAAGGCTGCCTTACTTTTGCAAAAATCTTATCATGTTCAAGGTAAAGGAGTTAGGATTAGATTAAAAAAAAAAATTCCATTCGGTGCCGGGCTCGGTGGCGGTAGTGGTAACGCAGCTGGCGTACTCATGGGACTAAATCGTTTATGGGATTTGAGTATCGAACGAGAAAAGCTCTTGATATTAGCCGCTGAACTGGGCTCTGATGTCCCATTTTTTCTCAAGTCACCTTGCGCTTTGGGTATGGGTCGTGGTGAGCAATTAAAGACTCTTAAACCTTGTTCTAAATTTCAGGTTTTATTAGTTTTTCCTGGATTTCCTATTGCGACTTCTTGGGTTTATCAGAATCTGAGATTGAAGTTGACAAAACGTCCAAATAATATTAGCATCCTGCGGAAAAACCTATCCTTATCGGACATCAAAAGCTTAGGGCGAAACCTATATAATGATTTAGAACCTGTTGTGATTCAAAGGTTTCCCGAAGTCCAAATCGTCAAGGACGAGTTGCTGGCTTGGGGTGCTTTAGGTGTTCTTTTATCTGGGAGTGGGTCTACCGTGTTTGGAATTTTTGATGACCCGGAGAAGGCTCGTGCTGCATATGAAGGTTTGAATGGAGATTGGGAAAGAGTTATTTCGGAAACAATTGAAAGCTTTGCTGAATTTTTTCCGGAGGAAATCCTGAACTACCCCTGACTAATAAAGAATAGGAATGGATAGCCTTGGAGAATTTTTATCAGGAATATGGATTAAGTAACATGGCCTCAGCTTATCCTCAACTTTTCGTTGCCCAAAGTCAACACAACTAAACCAATTAATGAAGGTCGGACGTTGGATTTTAGAAAGAGTCCATAAAGCGAATATTGTACTAATAATTTAGGAAGAGTTCTTAGTCGCACATATATTTTTGGTTGATAAAGCGGTTAAGTTTTTCTCAGACTCGAATACAAATTGGGGCGTCGTCAAGCGGTTAAGACACAGGTTTTTGATGCCTGCATTCGGAGGTTCGAATCCTCCCGCCCCAGCTTTTAATGATAAAAATGTTTTTTAAAATTTTTCAGGTAGGTACCGTATGGAACAGAATCTAAACGGCAGAGCCCTTATTTTTTCAGGAAGGGCTAATCTTTCGCTTGCAGAGGATATTTGCAAATATATGAAGATTGAGTTGGGTCGTACGGTGATCAAAGATTTTTCTGATAAAGAAATTTATGTGCGTATTGAAGAAAATGTTCGAGGTGGTGATGTTTTTGTGATTCAGCCGACGTGCTATCCAGGAAACACAAACTTGATGGAGCTATTAATCATGATTGACGCACTTAAGCGTTCCTCTGCAAGGCGTATAACGGCCGTAATACCTTATTACGGTTATGCCCGCCAAGACCGAAAGAGCGAGCCAAGGGTTCCTATTACTTCCAAATTAGTGGCGGACTTACTAGTGACTGCTGGGACAGACCGTGTGTTGACGGTAGATCTTCATGCAGGTCAAATACAAGGTTTCTTTAATATCCCGGTAGACCACCTTTTTTCAATGAAGGTATTGATTCCTTATCTGCAAAGTTTAGACTTAAAAAATATGGTGGTTATTTCTCCAGATGCTGGTGGGGTAGAACGCGCTAGGGCTTTTGCAAAGCGCCTAGGTGTCAACCTTGCCATTATTGATAAACGAAGAGAAGCTGCAAATGAAGCTAAGGCGATGAACATCATTGGAGATGTTGTTGACAAGGTGTGCTTTGTCGTTGATGATATGATCGACACCGCTGGAACTCTTGTGGAAGGTACAGCTGCTTTGCTGGGAGCGGGGGCTCGTGAGGTACATGCTTGCTGTTCACATGCTGTCTTGTCTGGACCAGCGATAGAGCGTATTTCTAAATCAGAAATTAAGTCTATTGTGACGACTAACACGATTCCAGTTCGTGATTCTATGAGAAACCAGTCAAAAATAAAAATTTTATCCGTAGCGCCTTTGTTAGGTGAAGCTATTTTGCGGATTAACCGAGAAACTTCGGTAAGTTCACTATTCGATTTATAAGGAGTAGATAAAAAATGTCTGAAGTGTTGAGCGGTAAAATAAGAGAAAAAACGGGTAAAGTTGCCACTAAAGAAGTGCGAAGAAATGGAGAAATACCGGCTGTTCTATATGGATTGAAAGATAACCTCTCCTTTTCAGTTCATCCTGATAATCTTAAAGATATTTTAAAAGCTAAGGGGCACAATGCGTTGATTGACCTCAACGTTGATGGCAATAAGCCGCGTAAAGTTATTTTAAAGGAATTTCAAAGTCATCCGCTTAAAGAGCTTTGGGTTCACGTAGACTTTTTAGAAGTTGACGTAGCTAAGACGGTTAAAGTCAGTGTCGATGTGCATTTGACTGGAAAGTCTGCTGGAGAAAAAATGGGGGGCTTAGTGAATCAGGTGCTTAAATCTATTCATGTAGAATGCCTGCCTGCAGATATTCCACAGTCGATCGACTTGGATGTGACAAGTGTTGAGCTTGGGCAGGTTTTACATGTGTCAGACCTTAACATTTCAGAAAAGGTTAAAGTTTTACACCGGCCTAATGAGGCCATAGTCAGTGTATACCTTGAGAAAATTAAAGAAGAAAAAACTGAGGATGAGGCTGAGGAGGTTGAAACAGAAGCCACAAGCGATGACGAAACTACAAAAGCAGATTCGGATAAGAAGGACGATTCTACCAAGAAAGAGAGCTAACCATATCCAATGTATATTTAATTATTGGGTTAGGTAACCCTGGCCCGCGTTACGAATTAACGCGCCATAACGTTGGTTTTCTTGTGGCCGACAGCTTGGCTATAAAACAGCGGATTGCACTTTCCCAAAGTAAACACAAGGCACTCTATGGAGAAGGAAAAATAAAAGGTTGTCAGGTCATGATTGCCAAACCCATGACCTATATGAATAATAGTGGTCAAGCGGCAAAGTTGATTCTTTCTGCTTATGGGATTTCCCCCAACAATGTTCTTGTGATTCATGATGATATTGATTTACCACTTGGAAAAATTAAAATAAAGATGAGGGGTGGCGATGCCGGTCAGTTGGGAGTTCGGTCAATTACCGAAAAATTTGGGACGGATCAGTACTACCGGATTCGTGTGGGAGTGGGTCGACCAGATGACCCGAAGGATATAGTCGATTATGTGTTGACCCCCTTCACTGAAGCGGAGAATCAGCTCCTGAATGAGGTTGTAGAAGGAGCGGTGCTTAGAGTTGAGGAGACACTGGTTGAAATGAATAAATGTAATAATCAAACGGAGGAAAACGGAGAATGGTAAAGGAGTATAAAGGAGAGTTGATGTTTCTTGTTGTTGCGATGGGAGCCTATGTTTTCATGGCGACCTTGAACATATCGCAAAATTATTCATATTTTGCAGTAGTATTCGGTATTTTCGGTTTGATTGTGGCCTGGAAAATTTATGAAAAGGTTGATGAACAATCAGATGGTAACGAGAAAATGAAGGAAATTGCAGAATCCATTCATGAAGGTGCAATGGTTTTTCTATCACGAGAATACAAAATTCTTGGCTATTTTGTGGCAGGGGTTTTCATTCTTCTCATGATTGTAATTTCATCTCAAAAAGGGTTTTGGGTAGGTTTTTGGACATCCGTATCTTATGCCATTGGTGCTGGTTGTTCTATGCTTGCGGGATTCTTTGGGATGAATGCAGCTACCACTGCAAATGTAAGAACTGCTCAAGCGGCTTCGGATGGCGGCAAGGCTAAGGCACTGAATATTGCCTTTAATGGTGGAGCAGTTATGGGTTTGAGTGTCGCCAGTTTGGGATTAGTGGGGGTCGGCGGGCTTTTCCTTTTATTTGGCAAGAGTGATTCAGTAAGTGTTATTAGTGGATTTGCCATGGGCGCTAGTTCAATTGCTCTTTTTGCTCGTGTTGGTGGTGGCATCTATACGAAAATTGCAGATGTTGGTTCAGACCTTGTAGGTAAGGTTGAAGCAGGAATTCCTGAAGATGATCCAAGAAATCCTGGAGTAATTGCAGATAACGTAGGGGATTGCGTTGGTGACACAGCTGGTCTTGGTGCAGATATCTTTGAATCTTATTGTGGTTCTATGATTGCTGCTATTGCCATTGGTGCTAGCATGTCTGCTATGAAATTTGAGTATATGGCTTTGCCTCTCATTGTTGCCATGGTAGGTCTTATTGCATCGATTATAGGTATTCGTGCAATGGATGCCTTGGAGGATCAGGATCCATCAGCTGCGTTACGTAATTGTACATTTGTAAGCGCTGGAGCAATGCTATTTGTGGCATTTTTTGTGATCAAAGTTATGGGTTTGTCTTCAGGTGTTTTTATTGCGCTAGCGGTCGGTTGTTTTGCTGGTATTGCGATCGGACTAGTTACTGAATATTACACAGCGGGTTCTCCTGTTGTGAAAATTGCTGAATCAAGTGAAACTGGAGTGGCGACTGTAATGATTACAGGACTTGCTGTTGCGATGGAAAGTTGTGCTATCCCGGTAATAATAATTACAATTGCTATATACTTTGGTTCAGTTTTTGCTGGTCTTTATGGCGTTGCTTTGGCTGCCGTTGGGATGCTAGCAACTGTTGGTATTACCATGTCGGTGGATGCATATGGACCGATCGCTGATAATGCAGGTGGCATATCTGAAATGGCCGGTTTGGGTGAGGAGACACGAAAGATAACTGATGGGCTGGATGCAGTTGGGAATACCACTGCTGCTATCGGTAAAGGGTTTGCTATTGGTTCAGCGGCACTAACCGCATTAGCGCTTTTTTCGGCTTTTACTCAAGCTGCTAATATTGAATCTATCGATATCACTCAACACAAGGTTGTTATAGGAGTATTTATAGGTGGTGTCATACCATTTTTTGTTGCAGCGCTTACAATGACATCAGTAGGTAAGGGCGCTATGGATATGGTGAATGAAATTCGCAGGCAGTTTAAAGAAATCCCTGGCCTAATGGAAGGTACAGGGAAACCAGATAGCGCTAAGTGTATTGATATTAGTACCCAGTCGGCCTTAAGAGAAATGGTTATGCCGGGTGTTATCGCTATTGTTATGCCTATATTGATAGGGCTTCTATTAGGAGCAGAGGCTTTAGGTGGTATGCTGATGGGTGCTACTTTAGTAGGCGTGTTGCTTGCATTGTTTATGTCAAACGGAGGTGGTGCATGGGATAATGCTAAAAAACATGTCGAAGCTGGGAATTTGGGCGGTAAAGGGTCAGATGCTTATCACTCAACAGTTGTTGGTGATACAGTTGGTGATCCACTTAAAGATACTTCCGGACCGGCGATGAACATTCTTATTAAGCTGATGTCGATAGTAGCGTTAGTACTGGCACCGATGTTTATCTAAAATTCTTTAGTTTTTTTTAGGGGGTGGGGGACCTTGCGTCCTTTGCCCCCTTTTTTTTACTATGACGCAACCATTACTTAGGTTTGGAGTCCATAACTTTCTGAATGCAAGCCCCCTTCTTTTACCATTGAAGGAACAGGGTGTAGATATGGGTTTTCAATTATTTATGGATTCACCCGCTGCTCTTGCAGACCGATTAAAATCGAACGACTTAGACTTAGCTATGATCCCTTCAGTTGAGTATTTTAAGTTGGCCGATACCTATCGGTTAGTTCCAGATATATGTATTGCTTCACGAGGTGAAGTAGGAACCGTATTGTTTTTAGCAAAAAAACCCATTAACGAAATTAGTTCTATTGCTGTAGATAATCGTTCTCGAACATCGGTGGCTCTTCTTAAAATATTATTTTCGTTTAGTTTGGATGTTTCTATCCACTCTTTTCCTCCAGATCTAGAATCAATGTTGGTTGACCATTCAGGCGCTCTAGTAATAGGGGACCCAGCTTTTAAATTAAATGATCTTGATCCAAGTATAACAGTTTATGATCTTAGCGAGGAGTGGTTTGGACAGACAGGAAAAACTTTTGTCCATGCTGTAATAGCGGTGCGAAAAAAAATTTCCTTAAATTCAATTCAAAAAAAATTCATTCAACAAGCTAAGGTAAAAGGTTGTAAAAGGATTAAAGAAGTTGTTCGAGATTATAAGGGCCTAGCCGGTGTTAATATTGAAATATTAGAAGACTATTTAGAAAAAAAAATCGAATATGACTTCGATGAAGTGGCATTAGACGGTTTGACTCATTTCAATAATTTGTGCTACCAACGAGGAATAATCTCAAAAAAATTTCCTATTAAATTTATTTAAAAATTGACTAAAAATAATGGGTGTTTTAGTTGTTGTCTCTAAAATAATAGTATTTTTATAAGAATTTAAAAAAGCTCGAACATTTTTCAATACTTTTTTATAAGTTCAATAGCTAATCTTTTTAATCGACCCCAGCCATCTTTAATTATTTCAAAAAAATTTCTCCCTGAATTTTCAATAAAGTCAAGATAGGCTTGAACTTCTTTACTTCTTTGAGGATGATTTTTCCGGATCAATGGTTCAGTTTTAGGGGGCAAAGAGGTTTTTGATAAAGCTATTGTTTTAGATATGGATTCTTCTAAAACACCAGCAGTGGTATTGGGGTTTTTGGCTCCCAACTTTTGAGAAGTTGAAGAGTTTTCTTTGAGTTTGGATCTGAGAGATTTTATCTCATCTCGAAGAAGGTTAATGGTTTTTTTGTTTTCATTGATTGTTTGACCAAAAGGGTTTGTTGTTTTTGTCCGTTCGGTAATTTCCCCAGACAACTTAGTAGGTATTCCCTTGGATTGAATATCAACAGAGTTTTTCCCATCAACGACCTCTTTCTCACTTGACTTAGCAGACGTCTCATTGAGTTTAGTACCAGAAAAGATTTTTTCTTTCACTATCTCTTTCTCTGATTTAATGGGCATTTCGTTTAATTGAGTATCAAGAGAGCTTGTTGCTTCAATTTTCTTGGGAATTTCTTGAATTGGTATCAAAGGTGTTTTTTCTAGCGTGCTATCAAGAGTATTTTTTGTTTTTGTAGAAGTTAAAAAAAATTTCTTCAAATCTTCGGGTAAGGTAATAAAGAAATCTTCATCATTTTTATTAGTATAAAAGTAAAAACCTATGCCTAATGTAATAATTAGAGTTAGAAATAAAAGCCAACCTTTTCCACGAGGACCTTTTTTGTCTAAACTAGAATCTTTATTAAGGTCTTGTCGTTTATTGGGTTCTGGTGATTTCTCTGCTGCAAGAGGGTCTTTTTTATGCGGGGAAGCATTGAGCTCTGTAGATGAACTTTCAGCGTTTATTTGG
>Ga0163108_10002281_pt1 | contig 13948 bp, 22 predicted proteins | sample Fk1155metaG_FD_109644 | JGI IMG/M metagenome (GOLD analysis project Ga0163108, IMG submission 109644) | Marine microbial communities from the Central Pacific Ocean - Fk160115 155m metaG | ecosystem: Environmental > Aquatic > Marine > Oceanic > Photic zone | place: The Central Pacific Ocean...
AGATCTCATGTCAGTCTCCTTCTAGGTTCCGTTTGCCGATACAAATGCTCTGGCTGCGTCACCAAAATGCGCGGCATCTACCAGGGGTCCAAAGGACAGGAGTCTGTCATCGTCCCGCCAAAGGGGGCTACCGTAACGCACATAAAGCTCAGCCCTCCTAATGCTGCGTTGGTAGATCGATTGGTCGTATGCGGGACGTTCATTGTCCGGGTCTGGCCGCACGGTCAATTTGTGCAGTCCGCCCTTCGGGCCGATGTAAATCCACCAAGCATTTACGCCGTCTCGAAAATTCACACAGACTACGCCTTTCTCTTCGTGAATGTTTAGGTTGATCCGGCCACGCCCGGCAATGTGCTGCGCCTTCATGATCGCCCCGTACTGGTCATTGGTCATGATCGTCCCGTGCTGGTCATTGGTAGTCATCTCAGTGTTCTCCTACTCTGCCGTCCTTGTAGGTGGCCTCATATTCCAACCGGCCATTCTCGCGCCACCACCTCAGCAGCCCCTCTAGCTTGCCGTCCTTGAAGGTGGCTTCCCGCATCAACTGGGCGTTCTTGTACCACCACCTCTCCAGCCCCTCTAGCCTGCCGTCCCTGAAGGTGGCTTCACCCCGCAACTGACCGTTCTCGCACCACCACCTCGCCAGCCCCTCTCGCTCGCCGTCCTTGTAGGCGATTTCACGCTCCAACTGGCTGTTCTTGTACCACCTCCTATACAGCCCCTCTAGCTTGCCGTCCTTGAAGGTGACTTCAGACTCCAACTGGCCGTCCTTGTAGGTGGCCTCATAATCCAACCGACCATTCTCGCCCCACCACCTCACCAGCCCTACTTTCTCGCCGTCCTTGTAGGTGTATTCACTACTCAACTGACCGTTCTCGTGCCACCACCTCACCAACCCCTCTAGCTTGCCGTCCTTGTAGGTGCCTTCAGACCACAACTGACCGTTGTCGTGCCACTCCCTCGCCAGCCCTTCTAACTTGCCGTTCTTGTAAGGGTCTTCCATCTTCAACTGTCCGTTCTCGTAAAACGACCTCCACAGCCCCTCTCGCTCGCCGTCCCTGTAGGGTCTGTCATACTGTAACTGGCCGTTATCGTAGAAATCTAAATCCTCAGTTCTCATCGTCGCTCTCCTTTATCTGTCCCGCCGAATATCAACGGCTCTTCCAGCCGGTTCATTTCGTCGAGCATTTCGTCTTCCAGCTTGAGAAGCCGCTTCGCCGCTCGCATGTTGGTGATCGCGATGGCGTATTGACATCGCGGGTGTTGATTGAACAACTCCTGTACCCGTTTGGGGTAGCGCCCGGCGTGGTCTTTGTGAATTTGTCTGCAAAACCTCGGGAGGTCCAAAATCTTTGCGTTTCGCCCATGCCCGCTAACAAATTCAGAAGTCATCATCTGCCCGCCTGCGCGAAGCAGGTAGCGCAGGTTGCCGCGTTCGACCCTGAGGGTTCCTTCGATTCTTGGGTTGTGTTTCTTTTTCATGAGTCGAAGCCTTCCCGATAGAAAAAATTCTCCCCTGTGTCGTGTCCCCAGTGTTCTCGCCGCGCCAGTTGCTGTCCGAAACCGTTGTATTCAACACCGCAGTTAGCGCAGTCGTTCGCCCAGCTACTCCATAGCTGGACGTGATTGCTGCAGATTGTGCATTCGATAACTCGCGCTTCTCTCAGTTCATGCGTTTCGGCATCCCGGATCTCTTCTTGAACGATTTTCATGAGTTCCTCCCTGGCCGAGCGGCGGGGACCGACTCGTAGTTCCTGTAGTTTTTGTTCTTGAAGAAGTCGCGCCCGTTTTGGGTGTACATGTACATCCAGGCATGCTTCACGTCAGCGATATAACGCTCCGCGTTGTCGAACGCCTTGCGGACCTCGCCCTCCGTCTCGTATGTGTCAGGCATATTGTAATCCATGGTGTTTCCTTTTCTGATTGATTGATGCGGAATCGCATCCAGATGCCCACCTGAATGGGCATGAAGATGAAATTCGTGTGAAAAAAACAGGGCGGGGAAAAAGAAAAATCCCCCCCCCTGTTAATGCACACCCTTGTACTCCCCCCCACTGTTATGCAGCCTCTTCTAGGTTTTGCAGCGATTCTATATAGTCCACGGCTCGCTGTGCTGCCGCCGCCGCCCGGACGATCATCCGCTTGTCGCCCTTAAGGGCTTTGAGCCAGCCGTTGAGGTAGTGAGCGTGATCCTGGCGTGGCGATGCACTCACACCAAGCTCGACGCACTGGAACGCCGCAGCCATTTCTGCGACCAGCTCCTCGAATGCGTACCCGTGTTTGTTTTTTGATCCCAGACGATTGAGCCGCGACTCGTGTCCGGTCCAATGGCCGAGTTCATGCAACAGGGTGGAGTAGAAAGCTTCGCTGGCCGAAGAGGTTTCGGTGGCCCTGAACCCGTCCCTGGGCGGCATCTGTATCGAGTCCTCACTGGGTCGGTAAAACGCTCGTCCTTGATCGCGGGTATTGACCTGGGCGCGAGTGTTGCGAACCCACATCTCAGCGTTTTCGATGATTACCGTCTGATCGACACGGGTCTCGCTGCGGGAAAATTGTTCGGAAAAATCGCCGTCGACCTGGTCGAACCGGAACACGGTGTAATTCCGTATTACGGGGAACGTCTCGACCTTGCCTTTGACTTCCTTCTTGAAGGTCTTGAAGAAGACAATTTTCGCTCCCTTCTCGTCCTCCCGAACCTGACATCCCTTGCTGGCCCATTGGTTGTATGAGGCCCAGGCCCCGCCGCCAAGTACACCAAGCAAGTAGACATTAATCCCGTTGTACCGGGCAGCAGTGACGCCGTTAAACGCTCGTCCCCCGCTCGCCTGAATCATAGGGTTGATCCAGCCGGAGCCGGACGTTTCCATTGCGAGAATGATCTGGTCTGTGACGTGTTGATACGTATCCATAGGTTTCCTTGTGTTTTGGTTTTCCAAGACGCCCCGTGTGGGGCGTTTCGACTGGTTACCAATCAGTCTCATCAGTTGGAGAAACTTACGCCGAAAATGGTCTCTCCTTCACATGTAGTAAAGGACACGGGCGAAGGCTCCCAGCCGAACGCCACACATAATAGGCAGACCCCGTTGATCTCGACGACATCGCCGATTGACAAACTGTGATGGGGGGCGTGCGAAGTAACGCGCTCTGGCTGGTGCCATCGGTTCATCAATTCAAATACTTCGTTTTCGTCATCAGAGTCGACGGTCGCGACGTGCTTGTAAGCATGAAACCACTCGCCAATATTGAAACGGTCATTCAGTCCGGCGTTGCTCAAGTCAGCGTATGCCTCTATTTTGGGTGAGGCGGACCATCCGCGCTCATTCAGAAGAGCGCGGTCTTCTTCGGTCAATTCGAACTGCCACACTTTTGCTTTGGTCATCGTTCATCCTTGCATGGGGGTTCCAGGAACCCGGTGAGGTGATTCTACAGTCAACTCAGTGCGGAATGCAACACCGCCTTGTTTCATTTAGAATGACCCTCATCCGGGCGAGGCTGGTATCGTTTTTTTCTCGGCGGGGGAAAGAGAAAATAACCCCCGCTTCCGTCTACTGTATAAGAGGTACACATAAGTGTGAGAGACCTAACACATAAGCAAGCGCGATTCATCGATGAGTATCTGGCGACCGGCAATGGGGCCGAAGCATGCCGCCGCGCCGGGTACAGCCATCGCTGTGCCAAGCAGCAGTCGCTTGAGAACCTGACGAAACCTTACCTGATAGAGGCGATCGACGAGAGGAGAAGAGAAATGAGCAAAGATGCGGAGTCTAGACGGGATTTTTGGATTGCCCACCTAGAGAGCCTGGCTCGCCAGGCAGACAAAGAGGCGGACCAGTTGCGAGCGGTTGAGATGCTCATGAAGGCCGAAGGATGGAACGCGCCGGATCGACAACGTGTCGAGTCCTACGAGGGGACCTGGCTCGCAGATTTAGACGACTCTGGCGCTTCGGCAGAAGAAACGGCTAGTGAAATCAAGGGCTTGCATTGATGAGCAACTACCCTAATAAGGTAGTCTCTTGCCGATCGAGTCGTTCCTTCGTCTGTGCGGCGTAAGCGTGTCGTTAGGTAGGGGGGGAGGGGTACGGCGTCTCGGCACCGGGCCGTCACGACCCTGGTACCATGGAGGCTATCTCTACAACCAAAACCCCATTTCAGGTTTCGAGTCCCCAAACAGGGGGGGGCGGTCTTTATGAGAGTACCTGTTGAAAAAAACACGAGGAAAATATGGCGAAAAAGGATAGTCGGGAGTTATCTCCCAAAGCGTGTGCGAACTGCGGTAATACGGCGTGGGTTAGCTCGGATGAGCTAGTTTATTGCCATAGGTGTCTCCCGCAGGTAAGGCGGTGGAGTGAATATTACGAGAAGAGGGGACGTAAGTGATGTGGAGTCATTACTGCAAGCGAATAAAGGCGTGGGTTTCGACTGAAACTGGTTGCGAGTGTAACTGGTGTGGGAGGAAAGATGCCAAGTGATATGACTGTCAGCGATTTTAAGGACTTTGACCCAACGGGGGCAGGTTACGATTACCTAACGGCAAGGGAGTTTGGGCTTGGGCCTAAGCCTAGCGGGGAAAACAAGGGGCATTGGCCCTCAGTGGTTGGAGTACCTGAAGAAGAACGTGAAAGGCTAAACCTTGGTAGTGAGGCTTATTTGGTGCTAAAGGGCAGGGACCACGCCACATGGGATCTTGCGGAAAGCGCCGAGGAAGAGAGGGGGTTTCAGATTGTTGAGAAAGATGGGCGGTTTTATTCTGTGAAGAAACCTCCACCGCAACCGGACATTAAAAACATTCGCAGGGAGTTATTGCGGGGTGTTGAGATACGTGACCTTGTCCCTGGGTATGGGCGCGGCCATTCTGAGACGTTAGTGGGGGATGATTCTCCTACCGGGATGCCCATGATTATGATTGGGGATGCCTATCAAGGCGCTGCTAGGGACAAGATGATTGCGGCGGAATCCCTTCACTTACTAAAGCACGCAGACAAGGCTAGGTGGCAGCGCTTGTACGACACGGCTATGGCTGACCCCAAATATACGGAGTGGGCGAGGCGTAGTTATGACGTTGCTAGAGGTTTGGCCCCGGACGAAGATGGTAATTACAACACCGAGCATCCAGAAAAGAGGGATTTTGATCGCTGGCACACTCTATCCCGGTTCGATCAGGTTCTTGGTGGGTATATTTACGCAGGTGACTCGGATCTTCCGACGATGAAGAACTGGGATCGGGAAAGGCTACCCATAGGCGAGGCGTTCAGGGCGGAGCTTGAGAGTTTCAGGAAGGACTTTGAAACGCCAATGATCGCAGACCCGGAGGGGCAATATTAATGGACATACCCAAGGGGCCGGGTGAATTACGAAAATTAGCAAGAGAAGAGAGCTTCGATAGCTGGATTCTGGTAGGGTTTGTTGATGGTAACCAGCTTGTGCGTTGGTCAACTGACATAAACGGGCTAGGTGACGCCAATTTCCTGTTGGATATCGGAAAATCGGTGCTGATGCATTCTATGGACGCGCCGAAAAATTAACTTTCAGACAAATTAAGGCGGTTGAGTGAACCCTTGGCAGATGCATTCAAACAAGATGTGGACGGAAATGCGCAAGCAAAGCGCGATGGACAAGAGGAATGGGGGGAAACGCTCCGAGAAAAAAAAGAAAGAGCTGAGAGAGGGCTTAGAACGCGATGTCAGCGCCTTTTTAGGGGGTGGTGGAAAGGTACAGCACGTACCGTTCGGAGTCTCCTCGCTAGCTACAGAGCGGCTGAGACCACATAGAGACCTCAAATGACGGAGTTTAGGGTCAGGAACGACGCAATATCAGAGGTATCCGCCTGGATCGAGGGAAATGGCCCGGATAAAGTTGAGGCGAAAGACGCGCCTAGCACACCTATAACCGTTTTAGGGTTGGACGCGATTGAATTATTGATAGACGCTTACCGGGGGGCGCTATGAATTTACGGCCCATATCCGCAATATTGGCTGTTTTTTTGTCAATTAGTTGCTCAAATCTGTACACATTTTACGAATATGAGCATATTAGCTCGATTCCAAACGGGAGGCCGTTTAATAACCTGGAGGAAACATCTGTTGACCTGTTGTTTTCCGGGTTGCGATACCGGGAAAATGGATGGGTGATTGACGGTGGCATTGGTGTGCAGACTAGCTCTGGACTTCAAGGGAGAGATCCCTTTGGCCGTATCAGGGTGGGCCGTGAGCATTGCCTGAAGTAAAGCTGTCTAGGTTTTGCCATCACCCTGAAGGCACCTTGGGCGTTATCCGCCTAGAAGGGGAGGAATTCTGGACGATTGAACGCCCGTGGGACATGAACAAGCCGTTTGTGAGTTGCATACCCGAGGGGGCGTACTTTATGAAGCGACGAGATTCCCCGAAATTTGGAAATACCTGGCACATTACAGACGTTCCGGGCCGCACCCACATACTTATACATGCTGGAAATTACCCCGAGAATTTTTCCGGCTGTATTGGCCTGGGCGATAGCTTAATGGGTGACCGTATTGCTGTGTCTAGCAGCCGCAAGGCGGTCAGCCGGTTTGAGGCTTTGACCGAGGGGCGTGCGTGGCAGATGAAGATAGAGTTTTCTCCACATGCGGCTAAGTTTCCGTAATGGCGGAGGTGCGTAAATGTAAGCACTGTGGTTTAACGAAGCCGCTGACTGCGTATTACATTATCCAAGACAAGCAGGCTGACGAGAAGGTTTGCAAGTCCTGCCGTTTCTCGCAGCGCAATACAATGGTATCTGATTCACGAGAGAAGTTTTTTCGCCGGACAATAAATGGTTTGCGCTACACCAGAACTAAGCAGGGAATTCAGTTCGAGGTTGACGCGCTGGATCTTTTGCGGATATATGACGAGCAGGAGGGTTTGTGTCAGCTCTCTGGGGTGCTAATGACTACACACCGAGATGGTTCTGGGAGGAGGGATACTACGGCTAGTGTGGACCGGATTGACCCTGATATTGGTTATGTCCCCACAAATATTCAGCTTGTGTGCTGGCAAGCCAACAAGATGAAGGGGAAGATGCGGGACGCAGAGTTTTGGTTTTGGTGCGAAAATGTGTCGCGTTATGCTTCGCAAAAGAACAGGCCCATAGAAGATGCCTAAGCTTGAGGACGTTGCTCGAAAATTTAAAGCAAACTTCCCCTTATACGCCGAGAACATTCTAAAAGTAATTGCGAAGGACGGTACCGAGAGGCCGTTCAAACTGAATCACGGACAGCTCTGGATTCATGATCGTCTGCAAAAGCAATTGGAAGAGAAGGGAAATATCCGCGCACTGGTTTTGAAGGCACGACAGGTGGGGATCAGTACTTACGTCGAGGGTCGGTTTTTCTGGCAGATAACCCAGAACCGGAACAGTAATGCGTTTGTGTTGTCTCACCTGGCCGAGTCTACAAATTCAATATTCAACATGGTCCGGTATTTTTATGACTCCGTACCGCATCCTGCGTTCAAGCCGCCGCTGGCTTCTCAAAGCGCGTCCACGCTCGTTTTTGACGGGCTTAATTCTCGGTACCGGGTTGGTACGGCGAGGTCCACCCAGACGGGGCGAGGCCAGACCAACAAGTTTGTACATGGATCTGAGGTTGCTTTTTACCCGCAGGGGTCAGACATCGTTGCTGGTTTGTTACAGACTGTAGGTGGGCCTGAGACAGAGGTAATTCTTGAGAGTACGGCCAATGGGGCGGGGGGATGGTTTTACGACCAGTGTATCAAGAGCCTGCGGGGGGAATCGGAATGGGAGACTTTATTCGTCCCGTGGTTCTGGATGCCGGAATATCGGCGCAAGCCCTCTCCGTACTTCGAGCGGACGGGAGAGGAAGATAAGTTAGCGAAGGGTTACGGTCTAGATGATGAGCAATTGTGTTTCCGCCGCACAAAAATTGATGAGCTGGGGGGTACGGATCTCTTTAAACAGGAGTATCCCAGTACGCCGCTGGAGTCTTTTCTCACTAGTGGGCGGTGTTTTGTTGAAGAGAATCATTTAGTTACGGCCCAAAATGACTGTTATACACCAGATTTCCGGGGAGATTACCGGGCTGGGGCGCTAGATCCGCGCACGAGTGGGCCTTATCGGGAGTGGGTTCCTCCGAGGAAGGAGGGGTCTTATACGATAGGGGTGGATGTGGCTGAAGGTTTGAGCCACGGGGACTATTCTTGCGCACAAGTCTTGGACTCTGAGGGTTATCAGGTTGCGTGTTGGCACGGTCACATTGATCCGTTTGAGTGGGCCGGTGTGGTGGGGGCGATTGGTCAGAGGTACAACAATGCTTACGTTATTGTCGAGCGAAACAATCACGGGTTGACCACGCTACGGAGGCTACAAGATACCGGTTACGCCAACCTGTTCGTGGAGTCTACGGTAGACAATGCATACGGTGACCGGATGACAAAGCGTGGGGGTTTTCTGACAACCTCCAAAACTAAGCCCTTAATCGTTGATAATTTCGCCGCGCTCCTTCGCCAAGGGGAGTCTGGAATAGCTGATACAGACCTAATTTCCGAGCTACGGACCTTTGTCATTGACGAGAAGGGCAGTTATAATTCACAACGCGGTTGTCACGATGACCGTGTAATAGCGTATGCTATTGCTCTGCATGGACTCGCTTCGATGCCCAGACCCCGGCATCACGTACCAAGTAAACGCTTCCAGCCAATGGACGCGGCAACGGGATGGTAAATGAGCGAGCTACAATTGGTGGACGAGGTTAACGACCCTTCAGGTGATCAGCCCAGTGAGCTGCAAAGCCTGGGTCATCGTCTTGCTGCCCAATTCCAAGAATATAAAGCGTCGAGGAAAGAGACTGAGGATTCCTGGCTAGAGGATCTTCGGCAGTATAACGGCCAGTACGAGCCGGAAGTTTTGGCGCGTTTGAATGAGGCTGGTGCGAGATCCAAGGTCTTTGTTGGTCTGACCAGAACGAAGGTGATGGCGGCATATAGCCGGATAGTCGATCTATTGTTCCAGCACGGCGATATATTCTTTGGTGTACACCCGACACCCGTTCCGCAGATTAACCCCATCCAGTCTATGCAGATGCGGCAGGCGGCTACCGAACAGGTAATGCTTGCTGCGCAGAATATGGACCCTAACGCCAACCAGGACTTGATCGAGGCGAGAATGGGTGAACTGGAGGGTGAGTTTAAAAAGATAGAGGACGAGCTTGCCGAGAACGCTGCCGAGGTTATGACGGTTCAAATTGAGGATCAACTGGTCGAGTCTAACGCAGAGCAGAAATTAAAAGAGTCGATCATGGAGGCTTGTATTTTTGGCTCTGGCGCAATCAAGGCGGGGACTGTACGAATTGATCGTAAGCAATCGTATTCGAAAGTGATAGATCCGCAAACGGGGCAGGAGGCGTTTGCTTTAGCTCAGATCGAGCAGCCAATGCCGGAAGTCGAAAGTGTTAGTGTTTTTGACCTATACCCAGATCCCTATTGTACGACCCTCTCGGACTGCGACGGACTGTTTAGGCGTCATGTCTTAACTCGATCTCAGATGAGGTCTCTTTCAGATCTGCCCGGTTTTGATGGGGAGATAGTTCGATATCTGCTCAAGCAGTACCGAAACGGTAACCATACAGAGGAAAGTCACGAGAGGACTCGCCGCAGTATTGCTGGGATTAACGACCACTCTGAGTCGAATAGGTTTGAGGTTTATGAATATTGGGGGTCGGTTGATGGGTATGATCTAAAGGACCACGGCATTGAGGTTCCTGAAGGTCAAGATCTATCGGATGATTTCTCAGCCTGCGTGTGGTTTGCGTCAGGCAAAGTTTTGAAAATAATGTTGAACCCTATTGCTGGGTACAAGATTCCATACCATGTATTTCCCTACGAACGGTCCCCCCACCAGTTCTGGGGAACAGGTGTTCCACGCATGATGCGCGACTCACAGTCCACAATGAATGCGGCAACTCGCATTTGGTTAGACAACCTAGCTCTTTCCAGTGGTCCTATGGTCGAAGTGAACACCGACCTTCTCGCTGCGGGAGAAGATCCTACGGACATTCACCCGTGGCGAGTTTTTTTACGAGAAGGCGGGGACGGGTCGATGCCAGCCGTTCGCTGGTACCAACCGATTGCAAACGCAAACGGCTTAAATCAAATAGTCGAGCTGTTCAGGCGTTTCGCTGATGAGACCACTTCGTTACCATCCTACACACATGGGGAGCAAACGAAGAGCTTAAACAAGACGGCTACAGGCATGTCAATGCTGATGGGTGCGGCGAACGTGTCCCTCAAATCTACAATCAAGAACATTGATGATTTCTTGTTGGAGCCAATGATTAAAGCCTTGTTCCACTTCAACATGGAGTTTGGTGAGGAGGAAGCGAAAGGGGATCTAAGGATTGTTGCCAGGGGCAGTACTGCTCTTGTTCAAAAAGAGGTACAAAGCCAGAGGTTGCTGCAGTTCTTGTCGTTAGTCAGTAACCCGTTAGATGTGAATTTGGTGGATCGAACTCGCCTGCTCAGAGATATTGCGCAGACGTTGGATATTGATCCCGACGAAGTGATTAAATCAGACGAAAGGATTCAGGCAGAAATTGCAATCCAAAATCAAACTATCGCCGGAGCAGGCGCAGGCGATCCTTCAGTTGCGCAATCAGCAGGGGTGGTCCCATCTATCGGACCTGCTGGCGTACCGATTGGATGATGCGCAAGAGAGGCTTGAGGCGGCAGACGAACAGAATTTCAGGTTTGAGCAAGGGCGAGTTAGCGAACTCAGATTCATGCTCAAATTAGAGGAATCCGCGAAAGCGGTTTTAGACAAGGCGCGGACCCCGAAGGGGACACTCGGCCTTTAATTTACTGGACATCCACGCTTGTGGACCCGGAGATATATTATGAGAAACGACCCTGCGCGACTGGAGGCAGAAGCTAAAGAGCTGATCGAACAACACGAGAAAGCCCGGAAGGAATCTTCGGCAGAAGAAATTCCTGAAGAGCCGGAAGAGTTGATTGAAGAACCACCCTCAGAACCCGAGGAAATGGTGGAGGCAGTAGCTGACGAAGAGGTTCCCGAATCAGAGTCTCGCGGCGATGACTTAGATTTGAGATTGGCGAAAGCCGAGAAAGCCATGAAGGGTGCGCAAAGGCGAATGACTCAGGCAACACAGGAAGCGGCTGAACTTAGGAAACAGAACGAGACCTTAGTGCAGAACCTTGCTGGGTTGAAGGGTCAGCTTGTGGACGTAGAGCGAGACAATGAGCGGCTGAGTGCTGTAAGGGAGGAATATCCCGATATAGCTTCACCGATCCTTGATGAGCTGAAACGAACACAGGCGGAGGTTGAACAACATTCGGAGGCTTTGGAGGAGGGGAGACAGCAACGGTTTGAGGAAGAGAGGCGGAGGGATATGGCGGAGCATTTTGCTCGCATTCAGACCATTCACCCCGACGTACAAGAAGTGACTAACACGTCCGACTGGGCCATCTGGCTAGAAGAGCAGGATGGGCAGACCCAGGCGTGGATAGAGCAAGGCACCTCGAACGATGTAAACGCTGTCCTCTCTCGTTACAAATCCGAGATGAATATTCGACCCCCAACGCCGCAAGAGGAGTCTTTAGAGCGAGCAAAGGCGGTTGCAGAACCGAAAATGCCCAAGGCTCGAAAGACTCAAACAAGCGCTGGTAAGAAGCGGTCATTTACAGTGGAAGAAATTACGAGGATGCCAAACGATCAGTTTGAAAAACATCAAGAGGAAATTTTAGAAGCCATGAACGAAGGCCGAATACGCCAGTGATTAAATTCAATCTCTTGCTATTGAGGTAACGATATGGCTTTTTCATGGTTCTCAACGGGTACAACGAGTGAAGTGAACTTCATTCCGGAGGTGTTCTCGAAACTCCTCCAGGCGAAGTTCTACAAGCAGTCTGTTTTGCCCAAAATTTCGAATACTGACTACGAGGGTGAGATCTCAGGTCAGGGAGACAAGGTGACAATACGCACCGTCCCTGCCGTGACGATCAACGACTACGCTGGATCTATTACGACCCAGGAGTTGACCTCCGCGAAAGTAGAACTGCTTATAGACCAAGCGAAGTACTACGCTTTTCAGATTGACGATGTCTTGGCTGCACAGTCAGATATCGGCCTTTTGGAAGCGGCTAGTGCCGACGCTGCCGAAGGCATGCGTGTTGCTGTTGAAACGCAAGTTCTCGCGGCCTCCATTACGGGTGCTACGAACATTAGCTCACAAGTGACTATCACGGCGGCTAATGTTCTCGCTCAAATTCTGGAACAGGCCAGGAGACTGGATGAGTTAAACGTTCCGGAAGAGGGACGGTTTGCCGTTCTTCCGCCTGATATTATCGAGTTGCTGAAGCAAAGCGAGCTACGTCAGGCTTACTTAACGGGTGACAGTGAGTCTCCGTTGCGTAATGGTCAGGTTGGTCGAGTAGACCGCTTTGACGTTTATCAGTCCAACATGCTGCATACACCCGGCTCTGGCACTGACTCTGGTTACACCCATTGTCTGGCCGGTCACCCAAAAGCAGTCGCTTTTGCTAGCCAGTTCACAAATGCTGAAACCGTGCGAATGGAATCAGTGTTTGGGGATTCGGTTAGGGGCTTGAAGGTCTTTGGTTCAAAAATTGTTGTACCAGACGCCCTTTGCGTTATGAAGTGGAAGGTCTAACCGACCTTTGTGTGGGGAGGTTCGCCTCCCCCTCTTTTCTTGAGGAATTGTATGAGTGAATTGATGACACAGAAGGACGAGCTTTACAAAAAAGCGGAGTCCGAACTGGGGGTTAAGCTAGACCGTAGGCTGAAGCTCACGGAGCTGGAAGATCAGTTTGCTAAAATGGAGAGGGAGAAAAAGAACCCGGCTCCCAAACCAAAACTACAGCGACCCAAAACGATACGCAATATTTTCACGGGTCATAAATTTTCATACGAGGATGTCTTTAAGGGCTTACCGGATTTAGAGGTCATCGAATGGGAGGAAGATGATGGCGACGATTAAAGTCGTAGACGTGCTTGATCGTGCGTCGATTATACTGCAGGACAGCAGCACCAACGTTCGCTACCCGAAAGCAGAACTGCTGAAGTTTTTCAACAACGCCCAAAAAGAGGTTGTCCTTCATCGCCCGGATGCAAACATGGTGAACGAAGATTTTGATTGTGTTGTTGGGAGCAAGCAATCATTACCAGCGGCGGGGCTAAGGCTGGTGGACGTGGTGCGCAACAAGGATGGGCGAGCGATCACTCAAATTGACAGGCGGGTCTTAGACCAGACTCTTCCGGATTGGCATGAGGTTGTTGCCGGGACGAATAAGATCGAGCATTTCATATACGACAGTAGCGATCCGAAAAATTTCTACGTCTACCCCAAGGCAACCGCAGATTTCGATTTGGAGATAGTTTACTCTGCGGCTCCGGCAGACATTGCGATCTCAGAGGAAGACTTCGGGACAGACACCACCGTTATAAGTGTTGACGATGTTTACGCTAACGCCATTCTGGATTACGTCCTTTACCGTTCATACCAGAAAGACTCGGAGTATGCTGGCAATTCTCAACGTGCGCTCATGCACTATCAAGGCTTTACCAACTCGCTTGGCATAAAGACCCAGGCAGATATTGCGGTTACTCCGGCCCCTGATATTCCTGGCGCTATGGCGATGCAAAGGGCTGTATGAAATTTTCCGATTTTTCAGTTTATGTTAGGCCGGAAACTCAAGGCGCTCCTGACTTTTTGATTGAGAGAGCCGTGAGAGATTCCGCTATTGACTTCTGTACGCGGACGGACGTGTACATGGCCGAACCGGAATACGTTACTATTGTTGCAAACGTTAATGAGTATGCTTTAACTATCCCAACGGGTACGGAGTTGAATCATGTTCTGGATGTTTTTAATCACCAGACGGCACTGAAGGGCGTCAGCTACCAGGAGTTACTGCGGCAGCTTGGGGACGAGACCGAGACGGGAGTG
>Ga0163108_10002282_pt1 | contig 13945 bp, 12 predicted proteins | sample Fk1155metaG_FD_109644 | JGI IMG/M metagenome (GOLD analysis project Ga0163108, IMG submission 109644) | Marine microbial communities from the Central Pacific Ocean - Fk160115 155m metaG | ecosystem: Environmental > Aquatic > Marine > Oceanic > Photic zone | place: The Central Pacific Ocean...
CGGGAAAACCCAACGCCTGCAATCTCTGTCATCTCGACAAGACGCTTGAATGGACCGCCGGTAAGCTCTCTGAATGGTACGGGCAGCCGAAACCAGCTCTCGGCGCTGAGGACAGCTCGATCGCGGCCTCGATTCTCTGGGCGCTCAGGGGAGATGCCGCCCAGAGAGCCCTGGCGGCCTGGAGTATGGGCTGGAAGCCGGCGCTGGACGCCTCGACCCCCGATTGGATGGTCTTCTACCTCGTAGAGCTGATGTTCGATGACGACTATGACGCGATTCGGTATATATCCCAGCGTTCGCTTCGCAGCCACTCGGGCTTCAGCCGGTTTGATTTTGACCATATGAACCCCGGTCGTTATGAGCAGGCGGTCATGCGCAAGGTGATGGAAACCTGGTCCAGCAGGAAGCGTTCGCTTCCGTCGACCACCCTCTACGATTCCGAGGGAAGACCCCGTATGGACCGGATACAGAAGCTGAAATCACAGCGGGACCGGAAGCCGATTACCATCACCGAGTGAGCCAGGTCTCTGTTCCACTGGCAATCGCTTTCAATGCTGATTAAAACTGTGGTTATGAACATCAAGACGATCTGCTTATTTACCGTTTTATCGACCCACGTTTCTTTTCTTTCCGCTGAGGAAAAGGGGGCCGACATACCGCTTGAGGCTCCAGCTGGCTGGGGAGGGGAAACGATCGATCTTCCACCCGGCTTCGCTCCCGGCATGAAGCTGCGGGGGCTCGAGAAGATTCGCTTCGCGCCGGGAATGTTCAAGCCTGAATCAGAGAGCTTCTTCTCCTATGTCTTCGTGTTTCGGCTGGGGCCGAAACAGGACCTCTCTCTGAAGACAGTCGAGAGCGAAATACTGGTCTATTACCGCGGCCTGGCAAAGGCTGTGGGAGGGGACGGAATCGAGACCGGTAAATTCACGCTCGGCCTGGAGAAGGTTAAGAGCTCCGGCGGAAAGGGAAAAAAGCAGGCCGGGATCAGCGCCTCGACCGGTGTCCTTGACTGGATCGAACCCTTTCGAACGAAGAAGCCCCAGAAGCTTCGCCTGGAGATTCACACCTGGAAGGGAAAGCCCGGCAAGTTCAGCTACCTCTTCTGCTGCGCCTCTCCCGCCGCTGTTGAAAAGCCGATCTGGAAAGAGCTGCGCGGGGTGCGGGTGAAATTTCTCAAGGCCCGCCCGCCCGCCGGTTCCGCTGAGTCCAGCGCGGCGAACTGGCCATCCTTTCGCGGGAAGGATGCCGCGGGGGTGGCTGATGGACAGGATCTTCCGGACGAGTGGAACGCTGAGAAGGGACAGAATATTCGCTGGAAGAAGCGTATTCCCGGGCTGGCCCATTCCAGCCCGGTGATCTGGGGAGACCGGCTCTTTGTAACCAGCGCCATCAGCAGCAAGGCCGATGCCAGCTTCAAGCCGGGGCTCTACGGTGACCCGGCTGCGGATGCCGACAACTCAAAGCATCGCTGGATGGTCTACTGCCTTGATAAAAAAAACGGCAAGACCATCTGGGAGAGCCTTGCGACCGAGGGCTCGCCCCGGGAGAAGCGTCACATCAAGGCGACCTTCGCCAATGCCTCGCCGGCGACAGATGGCCGCTACGTGGTCGCCTTCTTCGGTTCCCAGGGGCTCTTCGGCTTCGACCTCGAGGGAAAGAAGCTGTGGTCGAAGGACCTCGGACGCCTCGATGCGGGAGCCCATGATCTTCCTGAATACGAGTGGGGCACGGCGAGCTCCCCGGTTATTTACAGGGATCTTGTGATCGTCCAATGTGATGTGCAGAAGAAGTCTTTCATCCTGGGCGTGGACATCAAGACAGGTGAGACCCGGTGGAAGACCGACCGCGACGAGCTGCCATCGTGGGGAACCCCTGCGATCGTCGAGGGCCCGAAGGGGCCGGAGCTCGTCACCAACTCTTCGAATTTCATCCGCGGCTACGATCCCCTCACCGGCAAGGAGCTCTGGAGGCTCGGCGGCAGCTCGAAGATCACGGCGCCGACCCCGGTGTTTTCCGATGGACTGATTATCGTCTCGAGCGGTCGGCACCCCGAACGGCCGATCTTCGCGGTGCGCGCCGGCTCCCGCGGCGACCTCACGTTGGCGAAGGGCGAGACCTCCAATGCCGGCGTAGCCTGGAGCATGGTGCGCCGCGGTCCCTATATGCCGACCCCGGTCATCTACAAGGGGCTGCTCTACGTTCTGCACAACAACGGCCTGTTCGATTGCTACGAGCTCGCCACCGGCAAGGAGATCTACCGCCAGCGTCTTCGCCACGGCGGCAGCGGCTTCAGCGCCTCTCCGGTGGCGGCCGATGGAAAGCTCTACCTGCCGAGTGAGGACGGGGACATCTTCGTCATCAAGGCAGGCCGTGAGTTCAAGCAGCTGGCCAGGAACCCGGTGGGTGAATTCCTGATGGCGACCCCGGCCCTCTCAGGCGGGACGCTCTATGTGCGGGCGCATCATCATCTCCTGGCGATCGGCCGCTGAGGATCAGCGGATGAACTGTTTGACGGCGTCGGCTCCGAGGCCGACCTCCTCGAAGTGCGCCTTGCACATCTCGATCTTGGTGTGGACGTCATCGTGGCCGATGGGCTGGTCATTCTCATCGTAGTAGACCAGCGCGCCGTAGACGTGAAAGAGCGTGATCATCTCTTCCTCTGTCTCATCCACCACCAGGGTGTGGACCTCGCCGGGAGGCTCGAAGACATAGGTGCCCTCGGTGGCGACCCAGTCGTGTTCGAGGTAGCGCCAGGAGCCCTTGATGACGTAGCCGTGGACAGGGGCGGGATGACGATGACGGGTGAAGACGCCGGAGCGCGCCACCTTCAGCAGGTTGACCCACTCACCATTGACGGTATTGAGCAGCAGGGGGCGGAACCAGACCTTGTCGGCCTGGGGAACCCAATACCTGTCGTCCTCGGGCATCGCCTGGGTGACAAAATCAGGGATGGCGTGGGATGCTTTGAGGGATTGCTTCATGGGGTGTCCTCTGGGCGAAGGGAGGGTGTTGGTTGAACTGTGTTCAGGGCACAGGGAGCGAGGATAGTCAAAGCCGGCCCCGGTGTATAGTTTCGAAGCGGGAATCATCTTCTTCGTGGATGGGTGGCAGGATGCTCAGGCTATAATGCGTGGCCCGGAGAAGAACAGGCATGCCTCGCCACTTCCCGGCTTTCCCTCACCGTGGAGACAATATGAAGAAGATCATTCTTTCCCTCGCCGTAGCGCTCACAGCGCTGTTCCTGGCCGTTTCGATTTCCGCGGAGACCGCTGTGAAGAGACCGAACATTCTCTTCGCCATCGCCGATGACTGGGGCTGGCCGCATGCCGGCGCCTATGGCGACCCGGTGGTCAAGACCCCGACCTTCGACCGCCTGGCGAAGGAGGGAATCCTCTTCAATCATGCCTATGTCTCTTCCCCATCGTGTACTCCCTCGCGCGGAGCGATCCTGACGGGGCAGTGGCACTGGCGCCTCGGCGGCGCCGGCAATCTGTGGAGCGTTTTCCCCGACCGGCTGGCCACCTACCCCGAACTACTCGAGAAGGCCGGCTACCATGTCGGCGCCACCGGCAAGGCCTGGGGGCCCGGGCGCACCGAGACCAGGGGGCGAAACATCGCCGGCAAGCGTTTCAAGAACTTCGGGACATTCCTCTCATCGGTGCCGGCGGACAAGCCCTTCTGCTTCTGGCTTGGAACCAGCGACCCGCACCGGCCCTTTCGCAAGGGCTCGGGTGAGCAGAGCGGCATGAAGATCGATGATGTCGTCGTCCCGGCCTGCTTTCCGAACGTCGCCGAGATTCGAGGCGATGTGGCGGATTACTATTGGGAGGTGCAGCGCTTCGACCGCCTGGTCGGCTCCGCGGTGGCCGCGCTCGAGAAAAACGGCCAGCTCGACAATACGATCATCTTCATGACCGGCGACCACGGCCTGCCCTTTCCCCGCTCCAAGAGCAACCTCTACGATACCGGCGCGCGCGTCGGGTTGGCGCTGCGCTGGGGGGCGAAGGTGGCGGGCGGCCGGACGGTCGATGACTTCGTCAGCCTGACCGATCTCGCTCCGACCTTTCTCGAGGCGGCGGGAGTGAAGGTGCCGGCCGACATGACGGGCAGGAGCCTGGTGAATATTTTCGAGAGCAAAAAATCCGGGCAGGTGGAGCCGGGCAGGGGGTTCGTCCTGACCGGCAAGGAACGTCATGTGCCCGGGCAGGAGAAGCCCGACATGGGCGGCTATCCCTGCCGTTCGATCCGGACCCACCAGTTCCTCTACATCCGGAACTTCAAGCCCGGACGCTGGCCGGCGGGTACACCGGACTACGAGAAGGCAAGCATCTCGCGCGCCTGGCTCGCCGATTGCGACAACGGCCCGACCAAGACCTACATGGTCAACAACAGGGACAAGGACGCCCATCACCGAAAGCTCTACGAGCTCTCCTTCGGCAAGCGGCCGGCCGACGAGCTCTACGATCTCAGCAAGGATCCTCACCAGTTGAACAACGTGGCGGGCGAGGCGGCCTACGCCGGGCGAGTGAAGGAGATGTCCGCGCAGTTGATGAAGGAGCTCGCCAAGAGCGGCGACCCGAGGGCAAAAGGCGGCGGCGATGAGTTCGACCGCTATCCCTACCTCGGCGGAGCGCCCAAATTCCCCGGCCCGCGCAAAAAGCCCGCTCAACCGAAAGAGAAGAAGAAAAAATGAAGGTGAGCGAGATCGCTACCAGGCTGATCGAAGAGATGTCGGACGAAGACGATGTCTATGTTTCGATCAAGGCCATGGTGGAGAACGACAAGAGTGATCCGGAGGTCTGTATCGTACTGCAGGGGGTCGACAAGGAAGGCTTCTGCCTGCATCTGTTCTGTTTAGAAGGCGATATAGCTCCAGGCGGCAGCAGGGTTCTTACAACAGTCAACTACCTCAGCCGTGCGTCTTACGAGAAAATCATCCAATGGCAGCCGAGATAATTTTACTATAGCGGAGGAGCCAGCTCCGCGGCGGGGGGCGCTCATGCACATGCTCGATTCCCAGGTCATCTACCAGAAAAAGACATGGAATCCCCGGGGACTGGGATGCGGAATTGTATTGCTGGTTTTTTTCTGCGCGCCCTGGTTTTTTGTTTACCAGGTCTTATCGACGGAGGGGGGGGTGCCGGATTTGGGCTGGTGGAGATGGCTGGCCGCGGCTGTGATGGGGTTCTTTCCTCTGTTTGTATGTACGATCGCATTCCCGCTATGGTTTCTTGTCTGGCGAAGGACGATCCGGGTGACCGGGACACACCTGGAGATCTGGAGGGGACCATTCAAGAACCTGGGGATATCCCAGAAGTTCCGCTTTCGCCTGGATAAGATCAAGACCATGAAGCAGGTGGGTGTAGATAGTCTGCATAGCTGGGAAATGATTAACGGGAATACGACAGTCTATTCCAGCAAATCCATGGGGGTGCGTGAATTGGCTTCTTCGCCGGGACTGTATTGCGGCCCGCACGCTCTGCAGTTAACCGGTACCGATGGCCAATCCTTCAACGTGGGTACGCCAGATCCGGATGCGCTGGCCGCCGTTCTCATGAAGGCGAGGCCGGGGATCACTCTTGAGTAAACGGAACCTTCCGGTTCCAATTGAATCCATGGATTCTTCCGAGGTCGTCTACAGCAAAACGGAACGGTCAGTGTGGATGTCCTTCTGTACCCTGTTCATGGCGGGCCTGTCCTGCTACTTCATCTTCCTGGGGCTCTGGCTACAGACCTTCTTTCTCCTGCCGTGGGCCATCCTGCTTCCCTGTTTCTGGAACCCGCTGACGATCCGGGTAACCGGGGAGAACCTGGAGGCGCGGCTTGGATTCGGCTACCTGAAAAAAACGATTCCCCTCACTGAGATCAAGAGTGTCAAGGCTGTCGATATTCCTCTGAGTAGCCGGAAAAACATATGGCTTTGCATGAACAGCAGGGCCTTGCAGGTCATTAACCATGATGACGATGTGCTCCAGCTCGGCAGCACCGAACCGGAGACGCTGGCTTCCTTTCTCGAGAAGTGAAATACTTCCCCCGGATCTTCGACTGGGTTACACGGAATTATTTCGCGGCGGGACCTCAACGACACCGAGGGGCGCCTCTTTAAGGTGGGGATGCCTGGGCCGGCGATCACTCTTGAATGAACGGAGCCTTCCGGTTCCAATTGAATCCATGGATTCTTCCGAGGTTGTCTACAGCAGAACAGAGCGGTCATTGTATATGTCTTTCATGACGCTGGTCATGCTGGGCCTGTCCTGGTGGCTTACCACCCAGCCGATCCCCTGGTATAGCGGAGTCCCCTGGGTGTTGCCGTGGGTCATCCTGATTCCCTGTTTCTTTAACCCGCTGAAGATCCGGGTAACCGGGGAGAACATCGAGGCGCGGTTGGGGCTCGGTATCCTGAAAAAAACGATTCCCCTCGCTGAGATCAAGAGCGTCAAGGCGGTTGATATCCCCCTGGGTAACCGGAAACAATTATGGCTTTGCATGAACAGCAGGGCCGTGCAGATTATCCACCACGATGACGAGGTGCTCCAGCTTGGCAGCACCGAACCGGAGAAGATCGCGTCTTTTATCGAAAAGTGAAATACGTTCCCCCGGCCTCCGACTGGTAGAGCGCGAAGATTACGAGGTCTGATTTCGCGGCGGGAATATCAGGACCATGATGATCAAAGAGGATACGCCAAGAGGCCTGGGCGGGTGGCTGACCCTGCTCTGCATCAGCCTGATCGTTACGCCGATCTGGATTCTCGTGGAGAGTCGTGATACTCCGGCGATGTTTACCGATGGGAGCTGGGCCGCGCTTACGACTCCCGGGGCGGAAGCTTACATTCCTCATTATAAGTCGCTCGCGATCGCCGGAGTGTGTTTCCAGCTCGCCCGCCTTCTGTTTTCGGTCATCCTGTTGATCCTGTTCTCCAGGGAGCATTATCTTTTTCCAAGGGCGTATATCGCTTTTCGAGTATTCGACCTTTCCTTCCACCTGCTCGATTCCTGGCTCGCGGTGCTGGTTTTCGATGGCTATGCAGACGTCTCAATGTTTGGCACCCATACCGCCCAGCAATTGCTCCTGACGGGAATCCCCTCAGCCATCTGGATTCCATATATATTGAAATCCAGACGGGTAAAAGTGACCTTTGTCCGGGGAAAAGCCGGAAGCGAGTGAACTCCCCGGTCCGTGTTTTCGTTCTTTTGAGGCTGCCGAAAGCTGCCGGCACAGACTCCGCTTGCTCCCCTTTCCTCCTGCGAATAGAATCCTCCTGAGTGCCGGGAGCTGTCCCGGCCGGCCCGCGCAGGAGAAAACTTCATGCTGAGGATTTTGGATACCTCTGGCGGCGGCGGAACCCGCAGGGAGTTTCTCAGGATCGGTACCGCCGCGCTCGGCGGCCTGGGGCTTCCCGGTCTGCTGGCCTCGAAGGTTTCGGCTCTCCAGCGAGCGGATGTGCTGCGCGACAGGTCGGTGGTCTTCCTGAACCTGCAGGGCGGGCCGACCCAGTTCGAGACCTTCGACCCGAAGATGACAGCGCCGCGCGAGATTCGCAGCATCACCGGTGAAGTAAAAACAAGTCTCCCCGGCGTGACCTTCGGCGGAACGATGCCGAAGCTGGCCCGCCTCGCGGACCGCATGGCCATCGTCCGGTCATACCGCCACGGCATCTCGAGCCACGGACCGGCCGCGATGCACGTCATGGCCGGCGGCAACGCCACCAAGGCCGCCATGAGCGTACTCTATTCAAGAGTCGCCGGTCTCACCGACAAGGAGTCGGGAATGCCGCTGAGCACCATCGTGATGCCGGGGGCTGTCGGGAAGCAATACGGCAAGCTCTACAAGGCGCCGGATCGGGTCACCCAGGCCGGGACCATCTCGCCTGTCTTCAAGCCATTCGATCCAAGCTCCGGCGGAGAGATCGTGGACAACATGAAGCTTCGGATCGATGGCAGCCGACTGGCGGACCGCCGCTACCTGCTCTCGAAGCTTGACGAGTTGCGTCGGACCAAAGAAAAAAGCCTCGCCTTTGAATCGGCCGGGCGGTTTCGGGAACAGGCCTTTGACGTCCTGCTGCGTGGAACCTCCAGGGCCTTCGACTTGAGCGATGAAGCGCCCGCCATACTGGAGCGCTACGACACCGGGTCCTTCGAGCCGAGCGATGCCGTCAAGAAACGCAATAGCTACGCGAAGCAGTTCTCGCCCGTCGCCCTCGGCCGCCAGATGCTCATGGCCCGGAGGCTCTGCGAGGCGGGCTGCCGGTTCGTCACGGTCACCTGCGGCGGCTGGGACATGCACGGCGGCGGCAAGGAGTTCACCATGGTCGATGGCGTCGCCTCCCTGGTGCCGGCCGTTGACAAGGCGGTGTCGGCCTTCATCGAGGACGTCGAGCGACGGGGTCTGAGCGAAAAGATCCTGCTGGTGATCACCGGCGAGTTCGGCCGCACCCCGAAGATTAACAAGAACGGCGGCAGGGACCATTGGGGCAACCTCTGCACCCTGGCCTTTGTCGGCGGAGGCCTGAAGATGGGCCAGGTCATCGGGCGCTCCGATCGCACGGCAGGGGCGCCGGCCTCCGAGCCGATCTCGAGCTCCCAGGTGCTGGCCACGGTCATGCACACCCTCTTCGATCTGCAGGCGGTCCGGGTTCTTCCCGGGTTGCCGAACGAGGTGACCAACGCCGTCGCCGGCGGCGAGCCGATCCGGGAGCTGGTCTGAGGGCCGGGCTGGGGCGGTGGGTGCCATGAAGAATACGACCAGGCGCGTCCTCTTACTCGCGGTCGTCTTTTTTCTGGGCGGTGTCGGGGCTCTCCAGGCTGAATTTCCCACCGCCGGGATAGACAAGTATCTCGATGCTTGCGCTGCCCGGGGCGAATTCAACGGGGTGGTGCTGCTGGCGCGCAAGGGCGAGGTTCAATACCACCGGGCGCTTGGGAAGGCCTCGGTCGATGGCGGCGTGCCGCTCAGGAGGGACTCCGTCTTCCGGTTGGCCTCGGTGGCGAAGGCCTTTACGGCGGTGTCGATCCTCATGCTGCGGGAGGAGGGTAAGCTCAGTCTCGATGACGATGTGAGGAAGTATGTTCCGACCCTTCCCTATGCCGGGGCGACGATCCGCCACCTGCTCCACCATACCTCCGGCTTGCCTGATTACGTGAAACTGCTCGATAAGCACTGGGATGCGGAAGAAGGCGACCTGTCCCGCCGCAGGTTCGCCACTAATCCCGACGCCCTCGGCCAACTCATCAAACACAAGCCGCCGGTGAGGTTCGCCCCGGGCAAGCGATGGGATTACAGCAACACCGGCTACATGCTGCTGGCGCTGGTGGTTGAGAAGATTAGCGGGGCTCCTTTCAGCGATTTTCTTACCCGGAGGATCTTCGGTCCCCTCGCCATGAAGAACACGGTGCTTTTTACTCCGATCACTCCGCCTGTGATCGAGAACCGAGCCTGGGGTTTCCGGCTCTCTCCCGATGGAGGTGAACGGTTGGGTAACGACCGCAACTATCTCAACGCGATGTATGGAGATGGAGAGGTTTATTCGACCGCCGGAGATCTTCTGAAGTGGGACCAGGCTCTCTACCAGGAGAAGCTCCTTCCTGTGGCGGCGGTGGATGAGATGTTCACTCCCGGCCGGCTCTCCAGCGGCAAGGAGACCGGCTATGGCTACGGCTGGGGTATCGCAAGGCGCGGTGGAAAGAAGGTGGTCAACCATGGCGGCGGCTGGGTTGGATTCCGGACCTGGATCGATCGCGAACTGGAGAGCCGCCAGCTCCTGGTGGTCCTGACCAACAATTCCAGCCGAAGCATGGGCCTTGTTCGTGATGGGGTCCTCGCACTCCTCGCCGGGAAAGAGCCGCGGCTGCCGAAGAGCCCGGTTTCCCGTCTGCTGGGTGAGCGGCTTCGCAGGAAGGGTGTCGCGGGGTTGAAGGATGAGTACCGCCGCCTGAAGGGCTCGCGGGTAAAGGAGATCGATTTCTCCGAGGCCCGCCTGCGGGAGCTCGGCAGCTACCTGCTGGGGAAAAAGGAAACGAGCGCGGCGGTGGCCGTGCTGGAGTTGAACGTGGAGGCTTTTCCGGAATCCGTTCGTGCCCTGGAAGAGTTGGGAGATGCCTTGCTGGTCTCCGGCAGGCCAAAAGAGGCGGGCGAGGTTTTCAGGAAGGCGCTGGTTCTCAGCCCGCAGAACAGGAAGCTTCAGAAGAAGCTCGCGAAGATCCGGGAGCCCTGAGCATGTACATCGCGATCATTGTCGTTGCGGCCCTCGTCTTGGCCCTGGTGGTATTCCTCGCAAGGAACGCCAGCGGTTTCGGCAAGGTGGAGGGGCCGACAAGCCAGGGCGCTGTCGATCATTTTGACATGGTGGTGGTCTACGAGGGGGCCCGGGCGGATGCCATGGTCGTCCTCGGAACCCTCGGCACGCTGGGATTTGACGCCCGGCTTTCAGAAGAGCTGCGTGACTCGCTCTTTCTGACGGCGACTGTCCATCCCATCCAGGTGAGTGTTCCCCGGGATCAGGCAGTAGAAGCGGCCGCGGCTCTCGAAGAAGCCCGGGAGCTCCCCCTGGAAGACGGCGTGGCGGAAGAAACGCCCGGGGAATAGTCCGCAGGCAGGAATCCGCGCAAGCTGTCTCCTCAGGCGATGATCTCTTTGACCACGTTGCCGTAGACGTCGGTCAGGCGGAAGTCCCGGCCGGCGTATTTATACGTCAGCTTCTCGTGGTCGAGCCCGAGTTGGTGCAGCATCGTGGCGTGCAGGTCGTGGATGTGGATCTTGCCCTTGATGGCGGTGTCGCCGAACTCGTCGGTCGCTCCGTAGCGCATTCCGCCGCGGATTCCACCTCCAGCCATCCACATGGAGTAGCCGCGGTTGTTGTGACGGCGTCCATCGCCCTTGGCCGATTGCCCGGCGGGTGTTCTGCCGAATTCACCGCCCCAGACGACCAGGGTGTCCTTGAGCATATCGCGTTCTTTCAGATCCGAGAGCAGACCGGCGATCGGGGCATCGGTCGATGCCGCGTTCTTGGTGAGCCTCGCCTTGAGGCCATTGTGGAGATCCCATCCACCGTGGTGGACCTCGATATAGCGGACGTCGTTCTCTGCGAAGCGGCGGGCCATCAGGCACTGCTTGCCGAAGGCATCGCTCGCCTTGCCGCGGCCGATGCCGTAGTTGGCGAGGGTCTTCTGCGATTCATTCTTGATGTCCATGACCTCGGGAACCTTACCTTGCATGCGGAAGGCCAGCTCGAAGGATTCGATGACCCCGTCGAGCTCATCGTTAACTCCCGAGCGCTCGCGTAGCTCGCGGTTCATTTTCTGAACCAGGTCGAGCTGCTTGCGCTGCTGAGCGGAGGTCAGCTCCCGGTTGTAGAGGTTCGGCAGTGAGCTGGCTCCCTGCGAGCCAATCGGGGTTCCCTGGAAACAGGCAGGCAGGAAGGCACTGCCGTAGTTCTGGGCACCGCCGAGACGGTTGGGCGGGTTGATGGTGATGAAGCCGGGGAGGTCGTTGTTTTCCGTCCCGAGTCCGTAGAGTACCCAGGAACCCACCGAGGGGCGCACGAAGTTGATGCTGCCGGTATGAGCGAGAACCGTCGCCTGCGGGTGGGCGGGGTTGGTGGTGTGCATGCCGTTGAGAAGGCACAGATCATCGGCATGTTTCGCGAGATTCGGGAAGGCCTCGGAGATCTGCAGTCCGCTTTTGCCCGCGCGGTTGAACTTGAAGGGGGAGGGCATCAGGGTTCCATTGCCGACCTTCTTGCCGCCGTTTTTCTGAAGCTGGGGCTTGTAGTCAAAGGTATCCACCTGTGGGGGGCCACCCTGCATGAAGAGAAAGATCACCCGCTTGGCGCTGGGGTTGAAATGCGACGGACGAACCGCGAGGGGATTCTTGTAGGTGTCATCACGCGCCGCGGCCTCACCGCACATCCCCATCAGGGCCATGTAGCCGAAACCACAGGAGGCCGTCTGCAGGAGACTTCGTCTCGAGAGCAGGCCGTTGATTTCCGGGGGTAAGCTTTCAGGTGTTCTGTTCATGTTTCTATATCTTGGCAATGATTGGTTGAGGTAGCGATCAGTTGAGGTAGCGAAATTCAGCGACAGAGAAGAGCGCGTGGCAGAGGCTGGCCAGGGCGTTCAGGTCGGGGTTCGAGCCTTTTTCCTGCCTGTCCTGGAAGCTCTTCAGATAGGTCAGCGACCGGACCGCTTCGAAGGTGGTTGGGGCGCGAGAGAGGGCGAGCTTGTAGGCCAGCTCGATACGTTCGGCGTTGGTGAGGCCATCTTTCTCCATCAGGATCCGGGCGAGGTTCTTCGATTGCCTGTGAACGAAGGGGTTGTTCATCAGGTAGAGAGCCTGGGTCGGCACGGTCGTGACATCGCGGTTTCCCTTGACCATACTGGGCTCGGCGAAATCAAAGGTCTGCAGGATCTGCGGCACGAAGCTGCGCATGATGGGCAGGTAGACGCTTCGGTAGTTCCCGTCGAGTGTTTTCTTCGCCCGGGTGATGCTCTTGCCGATCTCGCCGATGGGTAGCTTCATGACGGGTGAACCAACCGGCCGTGAGAGCTCGAGTTCCCCTCCGATGGCGAGCATCGAATCCCTGAGGCTCTCGGCGTCGAGGCGTTTCTGCCGCATGCGCCAGAGCATCTCATTGCCTGGGTCGACAGCGTAATGGGCCTCGCTGTAGTTCGAGCTCATGCGATAGGTCCGGCTGAGGACCATCTTGCGGATAAGGCGCTTGATGGACCAGCCGTCTTCCTGGAAGTCTACGGCGAGGTGGTCGAGAAGCCCGGGGTGGCTGGGACGCTCTCCTGTTTCACCGAAATTGTCCACCGTCCGGACGATTCCTCGTCCGAAGAGATGGTGCCAGACCCGGTTGACCATGACGCGCGCGGTCAGGGGGTTTTCCTTGCTGGTGAGCCAGCTGGCCAGTTGCAGGCGGCCGCTTGAATTTCCGCTGAAGTGGGGACGTTTCTTGCCGCTGAGGACCTGGATGAAACCACGGGAAATTTCGCTACCCTTATTGGATACCTCGCCACGGATTCGAACCCTGCTGTTGACCGCCTTTGGCGCATCGGTGACGCCCATGGCGTAGTCGCCGGTGGGCGCGGAACCGCCGCCGCGATTCTTCTTCCTGTTGAGCGCCTTGTTGACCTCCTGGACCTCTTTCTTGAGTTCCTGGATTCGTTTTTGATGCTCTTTGCGCTGGGAGGCAATTTCGGTTGCAGGGGTCCTGTCCTTCCCCCTCTTCTTGTTGTTTTTTTTATTCAGAGCGCCAAGGGCTTTTTGCGTTTCCCTCATCTCCGCGCGCAATTGCTGCATACGCTCCTGCATCTTCTTCAACTGGAGTTCTGTCTTTGAAATTTTCTCTCCATCAGGTTTTACCCTGGTGCTGAGGGCTATGAGCTTGTCGGAGGCCTTGTAGCCGCCCTTCTGTCCCCTGGCGTTGAGCCCGGAGAGGATCTCTGTACTTTCGAAGATCCCGGCTATCGCGTAGTAATCCTTCGTTGGAATCGGGTCGAATTTATGGTCGTGGCAGCGGGCGCAGCTGACGGTGAGCGCCAGCACCGAGCGGGTGGTCGTGTCGATCTGGTCATCGATATTGTCCATCAGGTACTGCTCACGGTTGCGCTCGTTGAGATCCTTGCTGCCCATCGCGAGGAAGCCGGTGGCCACAAGATGGTCACGCTTGTTATCCGGGTTCTTTTTTGCCAGCAGGTCGCCCGCGACTTGCTCCTTGAGGAATTGGTCATAGGGCTTGTCGCTGTTGAAGGAGTCGATGACGTAGTCGCGATAGCGCCAGGCGAAGGTGAAGGGGAAGTTGCGGGTACGTCCAGTCGATTCGCCGTAGCGCGCGATGTCGAGCCAGTGGCGCCCCCAGCGCTCTCCAAATCTTTTCGAGGCGAGCAATCTGTCGACGACGGTTTCGAAAGCGCGTGGAGACTTGTCTTTGAGGAAGGCATTTATTTC
>Ga0163108_10002284_pt1 | contig 13943 bp, 12 predicted proteins | sample Fk1155metaG_FD_109644 | JGI IMG/M metagenome (GOLD analysis project Ga0163108, IMG submission 109644) | Marine microbial communities from the Central Pacific Ocean - Fk160115 155m metaG | ecosystem: Environmental > Aquatic > Marine > Oceanic > Photic zone | place: The Central Pacific Ocean...
CAAAAAGCGTCGGGTCATGGTGACCGGTGCAGGATCACCCATTGGAGAGCATCTGGTCCGATGCCTGCTGGATGACTCCCGTGTGGGGCACATTCTAGCGGTAACGGGATACCCGACCGACAGTTTCCCTCTGCCAGAGTCGAACAGACTGACCGTCGCCCAAGTCGACATGATTCGCCCCAGGCGGGTGCACAACTTGCTCTTCAATACCGCCAAAGAGCTCTCCATCGATGCCGTGATTCACACTGCACTCCATTCATCCGCGGTCGATGAAGGTGCCAAGGTTCACGCATACAACGTCGACTCGGTACGAAATCTTATCGAACTGTGCGAGCGCCATCCCACGATCAAACGCCTCATTCTTCGGTCTGCCTCCGCGGTGTACCAAGTCCAACGCGATCTGCCGGTGCTCATCGGCGAAGACCACCCGTTGAACATGTCTGGACACGCTCCACAATGGGTTCGAGACCGAGTGGAAGCCGATCTCACAGCCTGTGTTCGGATGGGGCTGAGTTCCTTGCAAATCCTGGTACTGCGTATGGCCGAAGTCTTGGCGCCTGGAACAGGGTCGCAGTTGTACGACTACCTGCAAAGCCCCGTTTGCCTGCGACCCGCTGGATTCGATCCCATGATCAACCTCATGAGCATCGATGATGCGGTCGACGCACTGACGGCGAGTATCCATGCAAAAGAACAAGGTGTCTTCAATATTCCCGGGGCAGACACCCTCCCTGTGAGCATTTGTATTCAACGATGGGGCCGAATCGGCATCCCCACAGTCGGTTCTTGGTTGTCCCCCCTTTACCGAATCCGACGGCGATTGACCGGCCATGACTTTCGCTATGGAATGAACCGTCGTTGGTTCATCTACTCGGGCGTCTTGGACGGACGCAGAGCCAAGGAAGTTCTGGGTCATGTTCCATCTCAACCCATCGATTGGCCAGCGCCCACATGACACCCGCCAACACTGAAAAGCTGCAACAGCGTATGATGAAAGTCGCGAAGGAGAACCGCGCGTGAACGTCGTTGTCATCGGACTGGGTGAAGTGGGTGGACATGTGGCCGAAGTACTGGCCGGTGCGCGCCACGAAGTATTGGCGGTCGACCTCGACCAAGAGCGAATTGAACAGATCAGTGAACGCTTGGATGTCGCCACCCTGAAGGGCTACGGAGCCAATCCTCGGACCCTCCAACTGGCCGGCGTAGACCGTGCCGACTTGGTCGTCTGCGCCACCGATTCAGATGAGGTCAACCTCATCGCTGCACTCGCTTCCAAACGAATGGGGGCTGGCCGAACAGTCGCCCGCCTGCAAAGCGGAGAATACGAAGACACGGAACCCGGCGAACAAGAAGAGGGCGTCCAATACGGGATGTTTGGCATCGATATGGTGGTCAATTCCCACATTCTTATCGCCGATGAAATGTTCGACATCGCCCGTTCTCACGGTGCGTTGGATGTCCATATGTTCGCCAACAACCGGATCGAGTTGGCAGAAGTGGAATTGCCGAGTGACTCCGCAGTCTTGGGCATCCCATTGCATCGACTAAAGCTGCCGGCCAACACGCGGGTCGGTGCAGTCATTCGAGGGGACAAATTGTTTGTACCCAACGGCGATGACGCATTGCTCGCGGAAGATCGGGTCTACCTCTTTGGACTGACCGGCCTCATGGACGAGGTGGAAGAACTGTTTGTCCACGGAGACAGCGCCCATCGGGTGGTGATTTACGGTGGAAATGTGATCGGTGAACATCTGTCACGCCAATTGGCCAAGGTCGGTGTCGATGTCACGATCATCGAACCGAATCGGGAAGAAGCAGAGCGACTCTCACTCCAGTTGGCCCGGGTAACCCTGGTGCATGGAGACGGAACCGACTTCGAAAAGCTTCGCGAGGAAGAAGTGGGTCGAGCCGATTTGTATTTTGCCGTTACCGATGATGACGAAAACAACATGATGAGTGCACTGCTCGCCAAACGACTCGGTACACCCCGCGTCTGCAGCGTGGTGTACCGCCACGCCTACATCGAAATCTATCGACAATTGGGTTTGGATATGGCCATCTCTCCCCGGCAGGTCGCCGCCGATCACATTCTGCGGTACGCCCAACCAGCCCAAATCGAAAACTTGGTGCACCTGGGTGATGGCGAAGCCGAGGTAATGGAAGTCGTTGCCGCGATGGAAAGCCCAATCACCGCAGGCCCCCTTCGCGACCTCAAGCTTCCAAAAGGAATCTCTATCGGGGGAGTGGTCGGTGTAGACAGTGTCAACATCGCAGATGGGAACACCAAAGTGGAGCCCGGCGATACAGTGATTGTGTTGACCCTTGAGTCGCAGCACAAGGCCGTGGCCAAGCTATTCCAACGAGGGTTGTTTTGAGCCCAAGCGAGCCCGCGAGCAAACATTCTCTCGCGCGGATGACCGCCCGACCGCTGGGGCTACTCCTCTTGGTTCTTGCCGCGGCCATTGCGGCATGCGGCCTCCTGGGATTCTTGGCCGAGCCCGAATTGGGGTGGGATGCCGAAAGAACCCAGGCAGGCTTCAACCACATGCTCTCAGCAGCCGGAATTACCGGCATCGCCGGTGTGATCTCTCTGCTCGCAAGCTGGAAGGTTCCGGTCCAGATCGGCCGCAGAGAAGCTCTGTTCGTGGTGTCCATCATCTGGATTGCCATGGGGGTTTTCGGAGCGGTGCCCTTTGTGATTGGCGCCAACATGACTTGGGCAGATGCACTCTTTGAAGCCTTCTCGGGGGTCACGACGACGGGTGGTACCATTTTGCCCGAAATTGAAGACCGCTTGTCAGCACCGATACACGCCTGGCGGATGGCCACCCATTGGCTCGGTGGACTGGGAATTGTGGTTCTTTTTGTCGCATTGTTGCCGGGACTGGGTGCGGGTGGAAAACGCTTGTTTCAATCCGAAGCCGCGGGTCCTCAAACCGGTGGAATATCACCCAGAATCCGTGACACTGCGAAAGCCCTTCTCTGGATTTATTTGACCATCACAGGCGCAGAAATCGTCGCACTCAAAATGGTGGGCTTGCCTTGGTTCGATGCCGTCACACACGCCATGTCTACCCTTGGCACAGGCGGCTTTTCCACGAAAAATGGCAGCATCGCCGACTACAACAGTGTCGGTGTTGAAATGGTCATCCTGGTGTTCATGCTGTTGGCTGGTGTGAATTTTGGCCTGTTCCACCGTGCCCGCAATGAAGGGGTGCAGGTCTTTTTGAAGAGTGCCGAATTTCGGCTGTACGGCATTTTGTTCGTGGGAACGACCCTGATCATTTCCACCGATCTCTTTCTCTCCTCTACAGAGAGTGTCGGGGATTCACTGCGCTTCGCCTCCTTCCAAGTGGCCGCAGTCATGACCACCACCGGTTTTGGAACCGCGGACTTTGAAGAGTGGTCTACGGTTTCCCGCTTGCTCTTGGTCACCCTCTATTTCTGTGGGGGCATGGCTGGAAGTACCGCAGGAGGCATGAAACTGATTCGAATCATGATCATCCTCAAAGTGGTCATGCACGAAATCAAAATTGGAATTCGACCCAACCTGGTGGCCCCCATTCGCATCGGAACAGCCCCAATCGCCGAGGGCGTGGTCCGGGGCACATTGGCATACGCACTCATCTTCATGGGAACGGTCATGGCCGGAGCGTTGGCCGTGGCTTCGCTTGACCCGGTGGACCTCACCACAGCCTTCATGGCGTCTTTGGCCTGCGTGGCCAACGTGGGGCCGGGACTCGGTGCCGTGGGCCCGACCGACAACTTCGCTTTCTTTTCGGATGCCTCCAAGATCATTCTGAGCTTTTGCATGTTGCTCGGGCGATTGGAATTCTTCAGCCTCCTCAGCTTGTTCGTACCGGGGTTCTGGAGACGCTGAAGCTTTGTCGGACAGGTTAGCTTCCTTTTGGAGGCCTCATGCGTGCATATTTCCTACCCTTGATCGTGCTTTTGTCCTGTACCAAAAGCGAGCCCATCGAAGCCAATTACACCCGGATCGGAGATGGCACCACCGATGATGGCACCACCGGTGATGGCACCACCGGTGATGGCGACGACGATGGCACATCCGATGATGGCGACGATGATGGTGACGATGATGGTGACGATGATGACACCGCCGATGACGGGAGCCCCGCTGAAGAACAACTCGTGCGGTTCGTGGCCCTCGGAGATGGCGGTGAAGGAAATACAGCGCAGTATGCGGTCGCTGCCGCCATGAAGACCTTGTGTGATGCCAAGACCGATGACGACGGTGAAGGCTGCGAGTTCGCGCTGTACTTGGGCGACAACTTTTATGACGAAGGCGTGGAGTCGATAGACGACCCTCAATTCGAAACCAAGTTCGAAGCACCCTACGCCGACATCACCTTTCCCTTTTACGTTGTCTTGGGCAATCACGATTACGGCGCAACAAGTATTGAACCCCATCGTGTCCCGTACCAAGTGGAGTACACCACGCGGTCCACCAAATGGACCATGCCCAATGAGTTCTACACAAAGACCCATGAACATGCCCTGTTCCTTGGGCTCGATACCAATGCAATTATGGTGGAAAGTATTCTCGGGGAATCCGGGCAAGACATCTGGCTGGCCGGTATCCATGCCACCAATGAAGCCACTTGGACCATCGCTTTTGGACACCACCCCTACCTCTCCAATGGCCAGCACGGCAATGCCGGCAGCTATGAAGGCGTCCCGGCAATCGACGACCCGTTTGGAATCACCGAAACCGTGAGAGGCGTCTCGGTAAAAGAGTTCTTTGATGCACAAATCTGTGGAAAGGTCGATGTCTACTTCAGCGGACATGATCACAATCGTCAATGGCTGCAACCCACCTGTGGAACCGAATTCATCGTCTCTGGTGCTGCCGCCAAAACCACCGACTTGGTGGGACGTGGGTCCCCAACCCATTGGGAAAATGACACCACACCCGGCTTTATGTGGGTCGAACTACGCGACAACGTCCTCACCGGCGAGTTCTACAATCAAGACGGAGTACTTGAGTTCACCCATACCGTGACCAAGTGACCACACAGCCACCGCTGCCACCACGACCAAAGGCCGCAACCCTATTCATGGCGGTACCCTTGGTGTTCCTGAGCTTCCTCGGACTCGCTTTCGCCACCCTCTGGGGGATTACACGCTTTGGGAACCCAACATCAACGGGGGCGTCAGTCACCATCGAATTTTCTGCGGCGTGCTTGGATGAAGCAACACCCATGCTCGTTGAACGGGCGAAACAGGTGGGCATGCCTGTGGAGATGAAAAATGGCGTGATGCACACCACATTGCCCGAACTGCCCGACGCCCAAAATACCATTCCCCAGCTGTTGACCACCCCTGGCCAATTGATACTGAAAGGGGAGAATTTTGAGGCCAGCAACGATGACATTGAAGAAGTGGCCATCGAACTGGACAGGGCTGGCATGCCCCAGACCCTGGTCAAATTCAATGCCAACACACGTGCCGCCATCAAAGAGCTGGAAGATACTGTGGAGCTACAACCCATACTCGACGGTGTGGAAATGAATGCTGTGAAAGCCCTTGAAATCAAAGAAGAGGGCATTCTTTCCATACACGCCGGTGAAGGAAAAACAGCGGATCGCATGCAACGTGCGGCAGACCGGGCCATTGTTCTGGCACACGGACCGTTGCCGTGCTCGGTCCAAAGTGTCGTATCTGCTGCGGATCCAACCCACTAAATCGGGCCCACCCCTTTAGTCCGTGATCCTCCATTCCGACTCTAAGAAGAACCACTCTTTTGTCGGACACGCTGCCGCCCCCTTTGGGTCGTGTGGCCACTCATTTGTGCTGGTTTTCCCATATTTGCCTGCATTTTTTCGAAAAAAATATTTTTTTCGCAGGCCTTGCGTGCATCGTTTTTCGGGAAAATATCAAATAATTTCCTACTTTTTTGGTCCTGAGGGCTCATGCTTCCGGCTGGGTATTCCGTTCTTACAAATATGCGCCCCTTACACACAATCACGACCGCCCTCCTCGCTGGCTCCATGGCAATCAGCTCCACCGCACTCGCTGGAGCCCCGTCTCCAGCCGAGACCATCCCAGGCTATAGCCGAGATGCGAACGGTATCGCGATGGCCGTGACAGAACTGCTGCCATCCATCGACAACTGCGTGACCTCGCACGAAGCACTGGGTGGAGCGTCCGAAGTCAGCCTCGATATCGCTTTCTCGGTAAACACCGTGGGCGAAGTCGCTGAACTGACCATTGAAAGTGCCGACCTGCCAAACACAGGCATCGACAGCTGCATCGAAGGCACATTGAGCGCAATGCGATTCGCTCCAGGGACCAAAGCAATCCCTGTTCAACTTCCACTGACCGCTTCCGCACGCATCGAGACCGCTTTGCAGTAGGGCGAGATCGTGCACAAAAAAAGGCCCACCCTTGGGTTGGGGGTGGGCCTTTTCCTTTGGCAAGTGCCTTTACTGTCCGGGTGGCGGTCCACCGGGTGGCGGTCCACCGGGTGGCGGTCCACCGGGTGGCGGTCCACCGGGTGGCGGTCCACCTGCGGGGGGAGCCCCCTCTCCAGCGGGAGGTGGTCCACCCACAGCGCCAGATGGTGCTCCAGGTGCTGCTGGAAGCGCAGAGAAGTCGACCTCGAGGCCAGACTGGTTTGAGCCAGCATTCAACGTGCCCTGACGGTGAAGTACCGTAAACTTTTCGCCTTGAGATGGGCGACCATTTCCATCGCGGTCATCCAAAACTTCGAGAACGACCTTTCCTGCGTACTTTGGTACAGCCATGGAGAAGGCACCGGCACCCGAAAGTTGGTACGGTGGCGGCCGGAAGTCCATGTCATCGGCTTCAACCTTGGCTGCGTCGCCATCCTCCGTCGGTGAAACGAAAGGTGCTACGCGCAACACAAGCGCGGAAGAGCAATCACCACAGATGACTTCGCCACTAAAAAAGACATGGGCGCCGGCCTTAATCTCTGCCTGTGCATCTTCGGAAACCGCCTGTACATCGTCCGGTACAGGAAGGTCTTCACCAGGAACATTGGCAACCGTGTAGGTTCCCGCCAATGCCTGCGCATCAACATCGCCAGGGTCTTGGACGGGCTGTGCTACACCGCCGGCACCAGATGCCATGGGTGGAGGGTTGGGGCTACCACCAGCAGGCTGGTTGTTGCCACCAGCTGTGGTTCCGCCGTCCGGTGGAGTGGGGCAGCCAAACAGGGCCAAACATAGTGAAACTGAAATCAATGAGCGCATGGTTTCTCCTTGCGATGCAATCTTAGGGGAAATCGATATCCCCGCCAACAAAGTCTATTTCACCCTTTCGGTGCGTGCATGCAAGCAATTGCCTTTCATGCGTCCGCTGCACATCGGAATCCAGCGCTTTTTCGGCGAACTTCTGGGGAGAATGCAGCCCACTCCCCACCCGGATTTGGACGAAAATCAAAATAGAAGGAGCCCCCACGAACAGCCACACGCAAGCCCGGTCCGAGCATTCTTGCGTTGCGAATAGAACTCTCCTGCCCGTAGCCATCGTGCGCAACCCACCGCCAATCATCCATACGAAAATCACTTGTGAATTCCCAAACATTCCCAAATGAATCTTCCAGACCATAGGGGCTACGACCGCTCGGAAAGGACCCAACTGGGGCCGTGCGCTCATGACCATCTGAACCATCGAAATTCGGTTCTTGGAGGCGCCCATGGTTCAAGGCCGCGGCATCATAACGGCCACCCCAAGGGTACAAACGTCCCTCATAAGACGGCCCCAATGCTGCAATTTGCCATTCCGCCTCGGTGGGCAACCGCATGGATCGCCAGCGGCAATACGCACGTGCATCGTAATAGCTGAGCAACACCACAGGGTGCTCCGGCCGGTCGACTGCCCCATCCGCCGTGTCCCAATTCCAACCATCATCGGCCCAGGGCTCCGCCACATGTGGCAGTCGGTATCCCGTGTCCTGCAAAAACTTTCTGTAGGCACCGCGGGTCACTTCGGTACGATCGATCACAAAGGCATCGACCGTGACCTTCCGTTTGGGCAAGCCATGTCCACCCATGCTGATCCAGGGTGCCGTTTCCACACCCGGCTGAGGAACTTGCATTGGTGCCTTTGCAGCCGGCGCTGGCCCAGAAGGAACGGCGCCCGAAACCGGCGGAAGATGTCTGGGCCCCATCTCCACTTGACCCGAAGGGATTTGAACCACATCGCGAGCGAGTGGATGAACCTTGGTGGACGCAACAGCTGGCGCCTTTCCGACACTGGACGCAGCTGGGCTCGGCACTGGAGTAGGCGCCTCTTCATGGCTTCCACAAGCCACCAGCATCAATGCGATAAATATGCGCATCTAAATCCCAAGGTGAGGCGAACATCATCGGGAGCCGCAGGTTCCCGGTGTGTACATGTGCTGTAAGAGGGCAAATTCGAGAAGCTTCCCCCGCGAATGGTCTTCCACTGTCCTGTGGCGGGACCACGGGGATTTTTCTCTGCACCACTGGCATACGCATCCCGGTGATACCAATCTGCGGTCCACTCCCAGACATTGCCCACCATATGGCGCAGCCCTTTGGGCCCCGAAAACTTGTCTTCCAATACGGGTGCCGTGTCCACGCGCATTACGCCCATGCTGACGGTTTTTGTCGACCACCGCACCCCTTCTGGCTCTCCTTCTCCCCATGGATATGGGCCATCGCCACCATCACAAGCCGCACGTTCCCATTCCGCCTCCGTGGGCAGCCGACCTCCCTTCCATCGGCAATAAGCATCGGCTTCAAACCAACTGACCGCAACCACAGGGTGGGTGCTGTTTCGCCCGGCTTGTCGCATTTCTCCACCAGCACCACGGCCTTTTGCCTCGCGCCATGCGCGTCCTTCAGCACTCCAAACCGCATCATCGACCCACGCCAAGCGCACAAATTGTTCAAACGCGTCCACGCTGACTTCCGTCTGATCAATCAAAAATGCATCCAAAGCAATGCTTCGAACCGGCTGCTCGTCCGGAGCACGGGTACTTCCTCGCTCAAATTGAATGGCGGGCAAGAGAACGGCATCCGGAGGTGTCGCTGCAAAAAGCATGAGGAACGCGAGAATCATCGTTCGCCATGATACTGGGATGTGCGGAGGACGGATAGCCATGCATGGAATGTCACTGTTTTTGGTGCTCCTCTACGGGTGCAACGAACCCACGCCCGATCCCGTTATCCCTGCCCCACAAGCGGTACCGAAAGCGGTTCATCAAGCTGCAGACCAGCCACACACACGGCCACCCCCCACGGCGCAAGCTGGCAAAGGGTCTGGCGCTGCCATGCAGGATCCAACAGGCTTCCCGCCCTTCCATGATTGGCCCGCCCCCAATGGGCCCAGCATCGATGCATCGGGCTCTTGGTCTCCACACTTTCAACTTACCGCCAAACCCGATGGTGGCTATCGCCCACAAATCACCTTTGGCTCAGACAAGCTTCTGCACGCGGTCTTTTACGAGAGAACCGACGATGGTGATCTGATCCGGCATCGCACATCTCCCGACGGCAAAACATGGTCCAGCGCACACCCGCTTGGCCACAAAGATTTGCGAAACTGGGGCCCCGATATTGTGGCGAAAGCGAACAAAGAGTTGGTCGTGGTCTACGATCATGCCCTCGAAAACTTTCAAAGCCAAGGGTTCATTACCCGCTGGCAGGGCGGGACATGGAGCCAGCCGCAGGCCCTCACACCCGACGATGGGGGTGAAGTCGGAAGTGGCCATGTCGCCAATGGTTTGGGTGAGACCCTCGCATACGTCTACATCGCAAAGAAGCTGGACCCCACGGACCATTTCCAGGCCCGCTACCGTTGGTATACCAATGGAGCATGGGGTGAGGTTGGCACCTTCACCGACGGGAAGGTCGATGCGTGGCACACCAATGTGGAGCGCCGACCCGATGGAAGCATGCTTGCCGGCTGGGATGTCGGCATGGGCGGTGCCGAAACCACCGTGTATGTGACCGAAGGGCGAGAAGGAAAATGGACAACGCCGGAGAATATTTCTGCCAGTTCAAAGCCGGGGGAGCGGGTTCACTTTGCTTTTGGCCCCGACGGGCAAGACCATCTGACTTGGTTCCACAAAACTGCCGGACGCCCGCAGCACATTTATGTTCGATCCGGACGCCCTGGAAACTGGGGTCCCGTGAATGAGCCCAGCCAAGGCTATGGGGGATACCACTTCGATCCCGACATCGCCGTCAATCAAAAGGGTGTTCGGTGCCTGGTTTGGGGTTGGGATGGTGGAGGCCAAGCAGAAATGGTGTACAGCATCCATCGCGGACAAGGTTGGTCGGCGCCTGCCCGCATCGCAAACATCGGATGGGGCAAGCCCGGCTTGCCCAGCATCACAGTCGATAACCATGGGCGCTTCCACGTCATCTGGAACCAAGGCGTCCGAGGATATAACGAAGTGTATATCGCCACCCTGGAGGTCCCATGAACGTTCTTCTCATCACGTCATTGCTCGCCTGTTCATCGGGTGATTCCAACCAGGCCAAAACGCCTGCGGAAATCGCTGCGGAACACAACAAGCAGTTGGAAGAAACCAGGGCCGGATTGGTCAGCAATCTTGTCATGATCTCCTTGGACACCGTTTCTGCGGAACACATGCGCCTGTACGGGGGAACGGCAGAAGCACCGAATCTCGAAAAACTGGGACAAGACGGTGTGGTCTACACCAACGCCTACACCCACTTTCCGGAAACCGCGATTTCACACTGGACCATGATGACTGGCGTCCTGCCCGACGTACACGGTGATGTTCCTGCAAACGGAACATCACGATACACCGGACCCACGCTGGCCGAACGATTGCGCGACGCTGGCTATCAAACGGCTGCGTTCATTGGTGGGGAAACGCTGACGGATCGCTCTACAGGACTGTCACGGGGGTTTGAAACCTATGACGACCAGCACGCATGGAACCGAGATGATCTGAAGCGACCCGGAAAAGAGGTCGCAGACAAAGCCACCCAATGGATCGAAGAGAAAAAGAAGTCGGGAAAACCCTTCTTTGCCTTTGTCCACTTCTTCGATGCACACTTTCCATACACCCCAGCAGCACCCTGGGACAAAAAGTATGACAGCACCTACAACGGCAGTCTCACGGGTTCTGATGCGGACCTGATGCCATTCAGAGATGGGAAGAAAACGCCCACGACCGAAGACTTGGCACACATCAAAGCACTGTACCAAGGTGAAATCTCAGAATTGGATGCCATCCTCAAACCGCTTCTGGATGCAGCAGACGATGACAAAACAATGATTGTGGTGACATCAGACCACGGAGAAAGCTTTGGTCACGACTACTGGTTCAACCACAGAGATGGTCTCTGGGATGACATCACCCATGTGCCACTGATCATGAATGGACCCAATGTTCCTCCGCACAAACGGGTGGGTGCACTGACTGGCCTGGTGGATGTCATGCCGACCATCTTGGATGTCCTCAACCTCGAACCTTTGGATGGCGTGAACGGAACCTCCACACGCGGCGTGTGGACATCCCCTGTTTTGCGACCGGCTATTTTTTCCGTCACCGATCCAAAGCGGCCATCGCCCCAGATCGCAAAACGCACATTGAGCCAAAAGCTCATCGCCAAAAGGGTGGATGGAAAGGCCATCATGGACGGGGCTATGCGCTACGCCATGTCACCGGACCCACAAGAAGCTGATCCAACCGCAACGCTATCCGAAGAGTTTTCTGAGATTGGGGCGGAATACAACGCACTGCTGCTCCCGATCATCAAGAAATGGCAGGGAGACGTACCAAAGAAAGCAACTGTGAAGCCACCACCCACACCCGAGGAGCATGAACGGCTCAAGGCCTTGGGGTACGTGGATGGGCCGGCAAAGGCGCCAACTCCAGAGTAATTCCTGTGCTTCCCGCACCGTTCACGGTGTGGTTTTTGGGTGCCCATCCAATCCCGCCCGATGAAGCGGCGGGCTGTGGACCTTCGGGGGTCCCCATATCCAAAGCCGCACTAAAACGAACATGAGACCCATCCGGGATTTCAATTTCTACGTCGAGTTCAGGCTGGCCATTGGGAACGATGCCCACTTCCGAAACGGGTGAGCGACCCGGTTCGGGCAAGCCACTCTGGGGGTTGATGTCTTGCGCATCGAATGCAGTCACGACCAACCAACGCCCACGAAGCGGTGAACCACTCTTTTGGCGAACCTTCACACTGACCTTGGACCACTGCACCAAAGCCACATCTTCGATGACTGGAACCGCACCACTGCTCACACATCGAAAGCCAATGGTCGACCCCTTCAAGTGATCATTGAAGCGGTTGGATACCCGCATATTGGTGCTGAATGTGTCCCATGCACCCCCGCGAAGACTCCGGTATCGACCATCCTTGGGTCCCGCCGGGTTTTCTGGGCGACCCGAACGGTACACCGAGGGGTGGTAGCTATCCGCCACATATTCCCAGACATTGCCAGCCAAATTGAGGTGGCCATACGGCCCCGCACCCCTTGGGGTTCCATCCACGGGGCCTGGACCGTCCCCGCATCGTTGTGGCCCCCGAGGGCCCACCATGCTGTGGTTCGCAAAATCACATGTGGGGGCCTGACTTCCCCACGGGTACAACCGCGCATCTCCATCGTCACAACGAAGCGGATCGCTTCCAAATTCGCATCCACCGCGGGCGGCCTTCTCCCACTCAGCTTCCGTGGGTAGGCGGGCATTGCGGGCAACACAAGCGGCTTTGGCTTCCGCCCATGACAAACCAACCCACGGCCGATTCGTGCCCTGTTGAACCGCTTCCGTCCGATCCATGCAAAAACCATCAACCATCACCAAATGAACCGGACCCTCATCGGAACCCGCTTCCCCATTCGCCTGTCCCATCACAAATCGGCCACCCGGCACGGGCAACATTCCTTCTGGACAATTGGGGGGTGCGGGGCGTGCATCAAGATCCCCATTGGGCACAGTTTCCGCCGGAACCACCGCGCGTTGGGTCGGCGGCGCAGCAGGTGGGTTCCCCACATTTGTTTGTTCCTGCGGTGCACCGGTGCACCCAGCGAACAGCAGAACAAGGCTCAAGCGCGCCATGGTGCCGGGTCCAAACCCCAATCTGTGGGGCCGCCGCCGCGGGGGTTCGCCCGGAAGCGCCCGGAGGCCCGCGCACGCAACCACCGTTTGGCCCATTCATGGACAGGCGGCGGGTACCGGTTGTGCCATGCACCTTCTCTCCGCTCGATGGCCATCGTCATCCACTGCAAATGGTCGGGGTGATGGTCGACGCGTTCACCCGCATGCTCTCCATCCAGAAAAACAGGAAGGCCCGTCTCTCCAAGGCCGATGTGCCCCGTATCCGGGGGAGGGCCCACCGCATCGGCCCAAATGATCATTTCACGGGTGTCTATCGGAGCATTAAAACGCTTACAGAACTCAGAAAACACCCGACCACAGGCCTCCGCATCGTCGGTCGCTCGGTGTGCATTGTCGAGGGGCACACCCAGCAGCTTGGCAACATGGCCAAGGTTGTGTCGATGTTGTTCCGTCAACTTGGCACGGGACACATGGAGCGTGTCCACCTCGGCGATGGTCACAGGCCAATGCAAACCACACCGCTCAAATTCCAAGCGGAGAAAAGCCATATCGAAAGCCAAGTTGTGCGCGATCAAAATGGCCCCATCCAACAAAGCCCAAATTTCTTTGGCCATCTTGGAAAATGGCGGTTTCTTGGCCACGTGCTCGTCGGTGATGCCCGTCACGCGGGTCACTTCTCGGGGAATCGGCATACCGGGGTTGATCAACCAATCGTGTGCTTTCACCCCACTGACCCGGAACTCCGAATCGATCTGCAACTCGACCGCACCGAACTCCATGACCCGATCCCCATCAAAGGGATTCAGGCCTGTCGTCTCGGTATCAAAGGCGACGATTCGATGTTCAGTCCATGCCATGAAAGAGGCTTAACCGACCG
>Ga0163108_10002285_pt1 | contig 13943 bp, 12 predicted proteins | sample Fk1155metaG_FD_109644 | JGI IMG/M metagenome (GOLD analysis project Ga0163108, IMG submission 109644) | Marine microbial communities from the Central Pacific Ocean - Fk160115 155m metaG | ecosystem: Environmental > Aquatic > Marine > Oceanic > Photic zone | place: The Central Pacific Ocean...
GATTATCGGCCTTGTTCTGCGGGCAGATTGCCTGCTGGCCTGAAAGCGGAAAACAACAGACGGTAAACCATCTTATTTGGAGGCTCTTCTATGAAGTACGGTTTTGCATTCTTGACCGCCTGTCTTCTTGCCGGCGGCCTGTGGGGGCAGGATGAGGTTGACCCGCTTGGCATCAATGCCAGGTGGAACAACGGCCTCGAGCTGAAAACCAACGATGGCAACACCAGCCTGAAGCTGGGCGGCCGGATCATGCTTGATCACGCCTGGTTCGGTGACGACTCCGAGAGCGTTGATGGAACCGAGTTCCGCCGCACCCGTCTCATGCTTTCGGGCAAGGTCAACCAGTTTGAGTGGAAGACCCAGTACGAATTCGCCCGCGGCGGTGAAGGCAGCGACGACAAGGGCCACAGGCCCGCCTTCAAGGACGTCTATGTCGGTGTCAGTGGCGTTCCCTATGCAGGCGCTCTGCGTGTCGGCCACTTCAAGGAACCTTTCGGACTCGAAGAGCTCACCAGCAGCAAGTACATCACCTTCATGGAGCGCTCCTTGACCTCCGCCTTCGTTCCCTCGCGTAACGTGGGTCTCATGGCCCATCGTACGCTTGACAACGGGACGCTTGCCTATGGAATCTTCCGCACCACGGGCGACAATGGCTTTGACGAAGGTGATGGCGACTACAGCGTCACCGGGCGCTACACCCGTCTTCTGCGCAACGATGGCGACAACCTGGTTCACTTCGGGGCCGCGGTCAGCTCTCGTACTCTCGACGGTATGAGGATTGACCGCCGTCCCTCGGCTCACCTTGCCGAGAAGCTGAAAGACGGTGTCGCCGAGGCTGACGGTGAGTTCAAATATGGAGTCGAGGCCGCCTGGGTCAGGGGGCCGCTCTCGGTGCAGGCTGAGTTCATGGGCAGCTCGGTCGATGGCGCCTCGAACTTCGGTTACGAAGGCTGGTACATCATGGGGAGCTATTTTCTCACCGGCGAGAGCCGACCCTACGACAGCAAGAAGGGGACCTTCAAGCGTGTCAAGCCGGCGCAGGAATTTTCCTGGGGTGAGAGCTGGGGAGCTGTTGAGCTGGCCGTGCGCTACGGCTCGATTGATTACGACGACTACATCGTTTCGCCGAAGCCAGGGGTCATGATTCCGACGATTGGTCACAAGCTTGACGATCTGACCGTGGGCGTGAATATCTACCACAACCCGACCTTCCGAACGATGTTCAACTATGTCTACTCCGACATGGATGGCGGTGAAGATGTGCACGCTTTCATGGTGCGCTGGCAGATCGGCCTTTGATTTAAAACACCACCTTGTTGGGCCCGGCCTGAAGGCCGGGCCGCAGCTATTCTGAAAACCGCCGGGACAGGCACTGGTGTTTGCCTCGGCGGTTTTTTTACAGGGAGATCCTCATGTTCAGATCCAGGCGCCTGGTGGTTTTCGTCGGCGTGGTGCTCGCCGGCGCTCTCCTGCAGGCTTTCGCCGGGCCGGGCGGGATCTCACGCTTCCTGGGCGTTTCAGCGGCATCGTACTTTCTCACCCTCCTGGTTCTCGCCGTCGTGGCGGCTCTCTTCGCGCCCTCCGCCGGTCCGGTCTCCGACCATCATGAGGCCGACGACAGCTGGCCCGGCGGCTCCTCGGAGTTCCTCTGTGACACCTGCCGCTACAACGATGTCCGGGACTGCCATCGTACCGAGCGTCCCAACGCCACCTCCTGCGAGGACTACCGGCGACGCTGAGGATAGCTGACGGGAAGGATGCGGCGGTGGTATAATCGACGCCAGAGCTTTTTCCGCTTCATTTCCAGCAGAGATCTCGAGCAATTCCCGCGGGCCGTATGAGTCATGAACTTTTCCAGGCGCACCTACGAGGCTGTTTTTCTGCTGGCGTTTTCTTTCTGGATCGCCGGCGAGGTTCACGCGGCGCAAAACGATGACAATGTCGAGTGGGCCGGGGTCTATTCCGATGAGACCTTTCGTTCACCGCGGAACCCCGGCATGGGAGAAGACTTCTCCCTCGAGCTGCGTGTCTTCAGAGGCGACCTGAGCGCCGCCCGGATCCGGGCCTATGACGGTGAGACCCGGCGCTACGAGATGTCCTGGGTCAGGAACGAGGGCATCTTTGACATCTGGCGGGGCGTGGTCGAGGCAGGAGATGCAGGCTTCGTTTATTACCGCTTTGAGCTTATCGACGGCTCCGACACCGATTATTTCAACCGCCTGGGAATGTCAGGCAACCCGCCGGACCACGGCGACTTCCTGGTCAACACTACAGCGCTCGGGGGCTATCCGCTTGGCGCCACCGTCGCTGGCGCGGCGACAGTCTTCCGGGTCTGGGCTCCCAACGCCCAGCGGGTCGCGGTGGCCGGGAATTTCAACAATTGGAGTGATTCCTCCCATCCCCTCACCAATGTACGCGGCTACTGGCAGGGGCGGGTTCCGGGAGCCCGGGCGGGTCAGCGCTATAAGTTCGCGATTCGCAATGGCGAGACGATCTGGAGGACCGACCCGCACTCGCGCCGACAGGTGAGCTCGGTGGGGGACTCCATCATCTGGAGCTCGGACTACGAGTGGGGGGATGACGGCTGGGTGACTCCGTATTTCGAGGACATGATCATCTACGAGCTGCATGTGGGGACCTTCACCGGCGGCGGTGACGGGGTGGAGCATCATCCCGGGCGCTTTCGGGACGTGGTGGACCGCCATCTCGAACATCTCGTCGAGCTGGGGATTACCGCGGTCGGCCTGATGCCGCTGATGGAGTTCGCCGGCGAGCTCTCCTGGGGTTACAACCCATCCTTCCAGTTCGCGCCCGAGTCATCCTACGGCGATCCGGATGACCTGAAGTATCTCGTCGACCGCTGCCACCAGCGAGGCATCGCGGTGCTGCTCGATGTCGTCTACAACCACATGGGCGCCAGCGACCTCGCCGGGAACCTGCTCGAGTACGATGGAGAGGAGATCTATTTCTATCCCGAGGGTAACGGCTACCGGGAGACTCCCTGGGGGCCTCGTCCGGACTACGGCCGCGCCGAGGTGCGTCAGTACATCTGCGATTCGGTGAGGATGTGGCTCGAGGAGTACCATGTAGATGGCTTTCGTATCGACGGCACCGATTTCATCAAGGTGAACGCCGAGGGTTGGAGGCTGCTGCAGGATGTCGCCCGGACGGTCGACACGGTCTCGTCGAAGGCGATCGTGATTGCCGAGCAGCTGCCCAATGATCCGGCGGTCACCGTGCCGATCGAGGCCGGGGGGGCGGGGCTCGATTCACAGTGGAACGATCTCTTTCATGACAACCTGCGCGCGGCGGTGGGGGCCGCGGCGTTCGGCGACCCGGACATGGGGGCGCTCGCCGGGGGCATGAACCATTTCGCCTTCGGGGGGGCGAAGGCGGTCAACTATATCGAGAGCCATGACGAGGTGGCGGTTCATGGGCGGGTTACGAGGGTCGCGGATGATGGCGATCCGACAAGCGCCTGGGCGCGCGGCCGGGGGAAGCTCTGCTGGGGACTCGTCATGTTTACCTCGGGCATTCCGATGGTGCTGCAGGGGCAGGAATTGCTCGAGAGCCGTCCCTTCGGCGATACGCGCGAGCACAACATCCGCTGGGACAGGAGGGAGCGCTACGCCGACTACTTCCTCGCCTGCCGCGACATGACCCGCCTGCGTCGAACACTGCCGGCTCTCAGGGCCGATGGGCGGCAGAACATCTTTCACGTCAACGACGAGGGCAATGTCATCGCCTGGCAGCGCTGGACCTCGCGCGGGGAGGACGTGGTCATTGTCGCGAGCTTCAACAACGAGGATTTTTCCGAATATTGCCTGGGCATGCCCGGGAGGGGAGAGTGGTACGAGATCTTCAACAGCGATTCGGAGCTCTACGGCGGCCGCAACCGGGGCAATGCCGGCCGGGTCACGGCCAACGGAGGCCCGCGCGATGGCCTGCCGGGCTCGGCCTGCATCACGCTGCCGCGAATGGGAGTGCTGGTGTTCGCCCGCGAGCCCCTGCCCCCGCCGGGGAAGGAGCCGGCCTTTCTTCGCGGAGACTGCAATGGAGATGGGACGCTGGATATCTCAGATGCCGTGCGGCATATAGCGCTGCTTTTCCAGGGCGGCGTCGAGACCGACTGTCCGGCGGCGTGCGACACCAATGCCGACGCGTCCGGCGACATCTCCGACGCGATCTACGCGCTCGATTTTCTCTTCCGCGGCCGCGCCGCGCCTCCTGCGCCCTGGCCGGATTGCGCCGCCCCGGGCGGCGAGCCCGATTGCGAGAGGCGCTGCGAGTCTCCCTGAAGGGGGAGCCGGGAGATGTCGCCCGGGTTCAGACGCCAAGCGCCTGCTGCAGGGTCTCCCGAATCTCGTCGCGAACGCGGCGGAAAACCGTGAGCTTTTCCTCGTCGTCTCCCTCGGCATCGGCGGGGTCATCGAAGGGCAGGCTCATGGAGAGAACCTCCTCCCCGGTGAAGGCCGGGCATTCCTCGGAGGCCTTCGCGCAGACGCTGATGACGATATTCGGCGCGGGCTGTTCGCCGGTGAGGAAGACCTCGATGGACTTGGGCTGCTGAGCGGAGATGTCGATCTCGAGCTCCTGCATGACCGCGATGGCCATGGGGTGGACCGCTTCGGCCGGCCTGGAGCCTGCCGAGAGGCTCTCGTAGGCGTCGGGGGCCAGGTTTCGCAGCAGGCCCTCGGCCATCTGGCTGCGGCAGGAGTTTCCGGTGCACAGGAAGAGGACTCGGGGCGCTCCGGCAGCCTCCGCCGGAGCGGTCTCGCCGTCGGCCTCTTCCCCGGCTGTTTCCTCGGCGGCAGGCTCTTCTGCTGCCTCGTCTACAGCCGCTTCCGCTTCGGCGGTCTCTTCTTCTGCCGCGGGCTCGGCGGTTTCCTCGCCCGGCTGTTCGGAGACCTGCTCTTCCACGTTTTCTTCGGTCTGTTCCGGTTCGTCGTTCACTTCTTCATCTATCATTCAAACACCTGCAACTTTCCATCCGGCTGGAATACCAGGGCGCTGGCTCGTCCCATGTAGACCTGCTGGTTCATTCCCGTATCGATCATGATCACGCTATTGGAGAATCTTCCCTCTATCCTGAGAGACGCCGGCTGTGTGTGCCCGATGACGATCCGGTCCACGTCCTGGAAGCCCAGGATCTTCTTCACCTCCGGCGCGAAGGCCTTTTCGTCCCCCAGCGCGAGCCCACGATACCAGAAGGGACCGTCGGGCGCGAACAGGAGACTCGTATTCTTGATTCTCTCGAGCACGGAGAAACTCGCCGCGATCTTCGGGTGGGGAGGAGCCCCGGCCGCCTTCTCCCTCGCCAGCAGCAGGAACAGCTCGTGGACGCCGAGCGACAGGTCGAAGACGCCGAGCGTCTCGAGCTTGTCGGTGGCGGTGAGGAAGGCCTTCAGGTCGGCCTTGACCGTGCTGTTGATCTTGCTCGGAAGAATTTCCGAGACCCGGGGGCTGATGCCTCCGTGGACAAAGAGGTTGCGGTCCTTGAGGTAGACGGTGTTGCGGGTGACCAGCCAGGCCCCGATCTTCCCACGCAGCGAGAAGGCCTCGCGATGGGCGAAGAAGCCGGGCGGAAAGGAGACATCGAACGTTGTCGCGTTGATCTTCGCGGCGAGGCCCGCGTAGTAGTTTGAGCGCAGCAGCCCGGCCGAGCTCTTTCCCAGGGCGAGGATCGCGGCCTTCTTCTTCGCGCGCAGGGCGGCGGTCTCATCCGCGGCGAAGGAGGTGTACTCGCGCGGGTCGACGTAGCGCAGATCGCCCACGAGGTTCATCACCTCGTGGTTGCCGATCAGGGTCGTGGCTTCTCCCCCGGCCTTCTTCGCCTCGCCTTCGAGCTTCATGAGGAGCTCGACGGCGGCGCGGGAGCCGGGCCCCCGGTCGAAGATGTCCCCGGTCTGTATGAGCTCCTTGCGGCCGCCGCTCCAGCGGAGCTTGCTGTCGACAAGCCCGAGCCTGCCCAGCAGCTTGATGAAGGAGGCGTAGTCTCCGTGGATATCGCCGATGGCGAAGCGCACGGCAGTCTTCGATGAGGGTGGTTTTTTCGCCGTCTCCTGGGCCGCGGCGGGACAGGCCGCCAGCCAGGATACGATGGCCGCTATCAGCAGGAGGTGTTTGGTCATGATTCGCACATGGTACCCGCAGAAGGCTCCGGGGGGAAAAATCCCTCGAAAAAAGCTTTCTCAGCCGCCGAGCGCCTCACGGGCCAGCTCTCTTACCCAGGAGTCTTCATCCTTGAGAGCGGCGCGCAGCAGCTTCTCTCCCTCGGCACCGCCGGTCTCGGCAACAATCCGGACGATGGCCCTTCGGGTCAGCGCGAAGGGGTGGCGGGCGGCCTTCTCGAGGTAGGGGAGGGTCACCGGGCCAAGCCGTTTCAGGGCGGCCTCGGCTCGGACCCTGTTCTGAGAGCGCTGGCGTGAGAGCTCGCTGATATAACGGCGGATTTCCGCATCGAGCTTCGGGTCGACCGGGGCTTCGCCGGGCTCGGCGGATTCATCAGTTTCTTTTACGGGTTTCTTTTTTTCTTCGGGCTTCTTCGGGCCGGTTCCGGTTTTTCCCCTGGCGCTCTCTTGAACCTTCCGGGGTTCTTCGTTTCCCGGCTTTCCGGGCGGGACCTTGAAGTCGCAGCGCGTGTCGCGCCGCACTCTGAGGATGCTGTCCGGGTCGAGCGTCATCGATCCGCCGCCGGTGAAGGTGACCGTGACGGGACCGGAGGCGGGAAAATCGCCGATGACCTTGCCATGGATGACGCGGCCGTTGCGCAGCTCGACCGTGTCGGCGAGGGCCGAGTCGGCGCCGGCGGCCAGCAGGACGGTGAGGATCAGCAGGGTCTTTTTCATGGTTCTCCGAAGGCTGTCAGTTCACACATCAATTATAGAACGCCGGGGGCGAACTGTCCGGTCGGAAAAGAGCGACCCCCCAGGGGGCTCTCAGCAGCCGCCTTCGACCGATAATTCAGCTTGCCGGCCCGCCGCCGGTTTCGAGCCGTACCCGGATGCCCTCCGCGGCGAGATCGCTCTTGATGCCGGGGATCGTGAAGCCGAGGAAGTGCACCATGCTGGCGATGAGGGCGGCATCGGCCTCGCCTTCGGTGAGCACCCGGGCGAGGTGCTCACTGGTTCCCGCTCCGCCGCTGGCGATGACCGGGATCTCCACGGCGCGCGAGACCATGCGCGTGGCTGTCAGCTCGTAGCCGTCGCGGGTGCCGTCGGCGTTGATCGAGTTGAGGCAGATCTCTCCGGCTCCCAGCTCCTCGGCTCTCTTCGCCCACTCGAGCATATCGATGCCGGTGCGTTCGCGGCCGCCCTTGACGACGATCTCGTAGCCCGAGGGAATCTCCTCGCTGGCTCCGACCTCGAGGGCGTCCATTCCCAGCACGATGCACTGGTTGCCGAAGGCCCGGGCTCCATCGGAGATGATCGCGGGTTCGCGTACGGCGAGGGAGTTGACGCTGACCTTCTCGGCGCCGGCCAGCAGCACCTGGCGCATGTCATCAAGATTGCGGATGCCTCCTCCGACAGAGAAGGGGATGAAGATCCGCCGCGCCACCTCGCGGACCATCTCGATATCGATGGGACGTCCCTCGGCCGAGGCGGTGATGTCGTAGAAGACCAGCTCATCGACGCCCTGGCGGTAGTATTCTTCCGCCATGGCCACGGGCTCTCCGACCTCCACGTTGCCCTTGAACTGGACTCCCTTGGTGACCTTCCCGTCGCGAACGTCGAGACAGACGATGAGGCGTTTGGACAGCATCAGGGACTCCACTCCAGGAAGTTCTCGAGCAGCTTCAGGCCGGCCGGTCCGCTCTTCTCGGCGTGGAACTGGACAGCCACGAAGTTGTCCCGGGCCACTGCCGCGGTGAAATCGATGTCTCCGTAGGAGGCCGTTCCAAGAACGAGAGCCGGCTCGGCGGGCACGACATGGTAGCTGTGAACGAAATAAAACTGCGAGCCGGCGGGTATGCCTTCGAGCACGGCGTGGGGGCCGCCGAAGCGCACCTCGTTCCAGCCCATGTGAGGCACCTTGCGGTCGACGCCCTCGGCGAAGCGGAAGCGCACCGCCTCGCCCTCGAGCAGCCCGAGGCAGTCGGTGCCGCCGTCTTCTTCGCTCCTCGAGAAGGCGACCTGGCAGCCGATGCAGATGCCGAGGATCGGCCGGCCGGCCGAGTGGACGTCCCTGAGGGCGTCGGCGAGTCCGAGCTTCTCGAGGGTGGCCATCGATGAGCCGGCGGCGCCGACCCCGGGAAAGATGACGCGATCGGCCGAGCGGACAACCTCGGGGTCGCGGGTGATCTCGGGTTCATGGCCGAGGTGGCGAACGGCGCAGGCGACGCTCGTCAGGTTTCCGGCATCGTAGTCAAGTACGGCTATCATTTCTCTCGGTGGCTCCGTGGCAAGCGGCACATTATACAGCTTGCTTCCCCGGGGTCGGCTGGAAAAAGGCTCCACTGAGAGGGTCGGGGGCGGTAGCATGCGCGGCATGAAAGAAAAGAAAGACAGTGGAGAGCAGTCCGGCGGCAAGCGCGAGGGAGTGCTCAAGGTCCTGCACGGAAGCGTCCGGGAGGTCTACCGGGATGACTGGATCTGGGTGCTCGACAAGCCCGCGGGCGTCCTCTCCCAACCGAACCAGCCGACCAGGAAGGCATCCAACGCCCTGCTGAAGGGAGAGTTCGATTTCGAGGATGAGAGCTACAACACGGAGGTGCCCGGCGAGGGCGAGCGCCGGGTGTGGCTTCTCCACCGGCTGGATCTCGACACCAGCGGGCTGATCGTCTGCGCCTTCGATCCGGAGGCGGCCGCGATCTTCAAGCAGGCTCTGCACGAGCGCGAGATCGAGAAGGCCTACAAGGCGCTCCTGCTTTCGGCGCCGAAGCCGCCCTTCGGTTGCTGGAGCGACTGCCTGGCCCGGTCGTCGCGCGGCGGGCGGGTGGATGTGCGGGTGCGTTCAGGCCGCAAGGTCAACGCGGAGACCAGCTATGAGCTCGAGCGCACCTTCCCCGGAACGGGTCTGTCCCTGGTCCGCCTGATGCCGCATACCGGCCGCACCCACCAGCTGCGGGTGCAGGCGGCGTGGCACGGCGTACCGGTCATCGGAGACCAGCGCTACGGCGACTTTGAGGCCAACAAGTTTCTCGCCGAGAAGATCGGGCTCAAGCACATGTTTCTTCATGCCTGGGGTCTGGCCTTCCGCCATCCGATCACAGGTCATCGCCTGAGCTTCACCCAGGAGCTCAGCCAGCGTCTGAGGCTTCCTCTCGAGCGTCTCGAAAATTTAGGCACGAAGATACCGAGGCGGGAGAGGCCCGCGGCGGACGCTAACAAGGGCTACCGGGGGAAGCACCGCCGGGGCAAGGAGAAGGGGCGAGACCAGGAGCGCGAGCGCGGGCGAGGTCGAGGCCGCGGCGTTCGAGGCGCGAACCGCGGACGCGGCAACAAAAAGAAGAAACGGAAGAAGTAACCCTCAGCAGAGGCGCGCTGGATGTTTCTTTTACTTTCCTATTGATTGGAGCAATAGGAACTCATTCCCCCTATTCGTATATCGACCGTGCCAAACGGTTTGGTTAATGACCTGCGTAGGGCGTCTGCGGTGAAAAATACGAATAGTAAATATTTGAGATGCTCGATTTCGAACTTCGTTGAAACAGATTTGTTGAATACGGGTACGTCTTAAAAGGCTGGAGAGTTCCTCGGTAAATTCCGGTCGCAAGAAAGCATCGAGAAGCGCAACAAGATCATCTCGGTTCTGGGCGGTTATTGATTCTGTTGTTTGAGGAGATCTTCTTCGGATGTTCTTTTCGGTAATTGACAGGATGCGTACCCCACCTTCAATCCCCGCTTGACCCTGGAAAGCGAGTCGTCTTCTGAACTTTGATTTGCTTCCACGGAGAGCAAATTCGAAGGAGCAGTAATAAGAAGTTCTTTGTCCGAGTTGGTTGCGGCTTTGCGCGGGCAACGCTCGGAAATATGTTGAGATATTCATTAACGAATATCTCCTGCCTAAAGAGGTAATACGATTTCTGGCAGCTTGATTCTGAATTAATGAAGCAAAGAGCTGCACTTCCCGACCTGAACGAAAAAGAATTTCATCCCCATCGGGTCCCCCTGGGCCTGCAAGTAGGGTGGAATGAAAGAGGCTAATAAAAAGAAAAACGGAGCATCTTCTAGCTGTTTGCATCGGAATCCCCTTCTGAATTGTTTTTCAGTGAATACCAACCCGACTCTTTGCTCCTGACCTTAATTTGCTGTTGGCGGTGCGGGCAAGGGTTTTCCTTTGCTGGCGGCCCGTAGCGAGGCTTGTTTAAACGCCTGTCTCTCAGTTATGCTTCTCGTGTTCCGCCGCCGGGTGGATGTTTGAAGCGAACCTGAAGGAAACCGCCATGATCGATGATCCCGATCTCGACGAGCCTGGCTCCGAAGAGCCCGATTTTGACAGCCTGAATTTTGAAGAGCCGGCCTTCGTTCCAAGCGCCCTTGACGACACCAGCAAGCTGGATCCAGGGGTGGTGGAGCTCTGGATGGCCTGGGTAGATTCAGAGGAAGACACCTTCGCGCGTCTCGAGGCGACGCTCTCTGAAGATGAGCTGGAGCGAGCGGCCGAGAAAGATGGCGACCAGCGCCGCCGTTTCATAACCACGCGCGGGATCCTGCGCGAGCTGCTGGCATCCTATGCCGGGGTGCTGCCGACCGAGCTGGCTTTCGAGTATTCAGAGTACGGCAAACCGAAGGTTTTCACCGCCTCCGGCGATGGGCCGTATTTCAACGTGTCCCACTCCGGCGACCTGGCGCTCTTCGCCTTCTCTTCAGACCAGGAGGTCGGTGTCGATGTCGAGCAGGTGAGGGCTCGCGCCCGGCTGGATGAGATCGCCGAGAAATATTTTTCCCCGGCCGAGGCCGAGATGGTCGCCGGCCTCATGGATGAAGAGCGGGACAGCCTGTTCGCCTCCTATTGGACCCGCAAGGAGGCGCTCTACAAGGCCATCGGGACGGGGATCGCCAACCGCCCCGGAACCGTTGACCTCTCGGGTATGCCCGTCGATGGCGCCGATGTGTCCTGTCCATCGGATGGAGGTGAAGACGAGAGCTGGTACGTTCGCGATATCGAGGTCGAGGATGGCTTCCGCGCCGCGCTCTGCTGCCGCAGCCGCCCCACCGAGCTTCACTGCAAGGACGCGTTCTACGATTGAGGACGGCCTGGAGAGAAAAGAAAACCCGCCGGAGTCCGGAAGGGACCGCGGCGGGTTCTTTCGTGAGCGTTCGCTTTCGGGCTCAGACGAAGAGCGGCACGAAGACGACAGCTACGATACACATGAGCTTGACGAGGATGTTGAGCGACGGGCCCGAGGTGTCCTTGAACGGATCGCCGACCGTGTCGCCGACGACTGAGGCCTTGTGAGCGGGGGAGCCCTTGCCGCCGTGGACTCCGCTCTCGATGTACTTCTTGGCGTTGTCCCAGGCCCCGCCTGAGTTGGCCATGAAGATGGCGAAGAGAACGCCGGTCACCAGCGCGCCGGCGAGCAGGCCGCCCAGCGCCTCGGGTCCGATGAACTTTCCAACCGCTACCGGGACGGCGACCGCGAGGACGCCGGGAAGAATCATTTCCTTGAGGGCGGCCTCGGTCGAGATCTTGACGCAGGTTCCGGGGTCCGGCTCGTTTTCGCCAGAGAGAATCCCGGGCAGCTGCCGCCGCACCTCGGTGATCATTTTCTGCGCCGCGCGCCCGACCGCTTTCATGGTCAGGGAAGAGAAGAGGAACGCGCAGGTGCCGCCGAGGAAGAGCCCGACGATGACGTCCACGTTGAGGAGGTCGATTACGAACTCCTCTCCTCCTCTCGCGCCCATAATCTCCTGGCGGTAGGTATAGAAGAGCGCCAGGGCCGTGAGGGCCGCCGAGCCGATGGCGAAGCCCTTGCCGATCGCCGCCGTGGTATTGCCGACCGCGTCGAGCTTGTCGGTGCGCTGCCTGACCTCGGGCTCGCAGTCGCTCATCTCGGCGAGACCGCCGGCGTTGTCGGCCACCGGGCCGTAGGCGTCGACGCCCAGGGAGATACCGAGCGTCGAGAGCATGCCGACGGCGGCGATGGCGACGCCGTAGATGTCGGCGAGGCTGTAGGCGGCGAGTGTGCCGAAGGCGATCAGGGCCATCGGCGCCGCGCAGGACTCCATGCCGATCGCCAGGCCGTGGATGATGTTGGTCGCCGTGCCGGTTTCGGACTGTTCGGCGATCTGCCGCGCCGGTTTTTTTTCTTCCGAGGTGTAGTACTCGGTGATGTGGCCGATGAGAAGTCCCAGGAGCAGTCCGACCCAGACGGCGCCGGTGACCGCCCAGACGCCGGTGATTCCCCAGAGGCCCTTAGCGCTGGCGGCTTTCGAGAGCTCCGTAGCTATTTCTGGAATCATCGCCAGGGCGATGGTGCCTCCGACGAAGATCGCCGAGGCGACCAGCAGGCCGCGGGTGAGGACACTGGAGATTTTTGATTCATCGTTGGTGCGTACGACGAAGGTGCCGAGCATGCTGGCGATGATACCGATCGTGGCCAGCGCCACCGGGTAGAAGGCGACGGTTGTATTGCCTCCCGTGCCTACAGTTGTCAGCCCCAGGGCCATGGAAGCGATGATCGCTCCGACGTACGATTCGAAGAGGTCGGCTCCCATGCCGGCGACGTCGCCGACATTGTCACCGACATTGTCGGCGATGGTGGCCGGGTTGCGAGGGTCGTCCTCGGGCATGTTCGACTCGACCTTGCCGACGAGGTCGGCGCCGACATCGGCGGCCTTGGTGAAGATGCCGCCGCCGACACGGGCGAAGAGCGCGATGCTCGAGGCGCCGAAGGAGAAGCCGAAGAGGGGCTTGATCCAATCCGTAGCCGCCGCTTCAGAGCCGGCAGGGGGCTGGAAGTACAAGGTCAGGATAGAGACACCCAGCAATCCGAGTCCGACGACGGTGAAGCCCATGACCGCGCCGCTGGAGAAGGCGACGGTGAGCGCCTTGCCGAGGCTGGTCTTGGCGGCCTCGGTCGTTCGTACGGCGCTGCGAGTCGCGACCCGCATGCCGATGAAGCCGGCCAGCGCGCTGGAGATCGCTCCGTAGATGAAGCAGGCGGCGGTGCTGGGTCCCTGGCCTTCTTCTCCGAGGCCGACATAGAGCGCCACCGCCACGATGGAGACGAAAACACAGAGCCAGGAGTATTCCTTCTTGAGGAAGGCCATGGCGCCGTCCTGGATCGCCCCGGCGAGCTTCTTCATCTCGTCGGTGCCCTGGTCCTGGCGGTAGATGAACTGCCGCCTGATGACGGCGAATACGAGGGAAACAAGGGCCACCACGGCGGCGGCCTGGATGATCATTTTGGGATCCATGCGATTCGATTCCTTGAAGAGTCTCTCAGTTTGTATTGTCAGAAGAGATTTGGAGATGATTCAGAATTTACGCCGGCCGGCTTCACCTTTTCCGATGTCCAGGGAAGAGGCCCATCCCGGCAAATAACGGCGCCGTTGAAAGCTCTTGATAACCTCTTGAAATTCAGGGTCAAGGTTAATTCTCGGGCCGTGGGAGCCCTTTTGCCGCTCGGGGGGCGGTCGTCTTGAATTGATGAAGGATGACGACCCGCTTTACCTTGCATGAGACCCCCCTGTGTGTACAAGATGGGCGCTCGAACGCTTTCCCTGGAAACCCTTCGCGAGCCCTTTGAAAGACAGGAAATGAGAGAACAGGACAACAGCCGGAGCATCTGCGGGAGTCCGGTCGAGACCTGCCGCTGGCTGTCGAGTGAGGCCGCCGATGCGTGAGCTTGGCCACGAGCTCATCTCGCTCGAAGAAGCGCGCGAGACCATGCTCTCGCTTATCGGAACGATCGACACCGAAACGTGCGCGACGCCGGAGGCCTTCGGGCGGGTGTTGCGTCAGGAGGTGGAGGCGCGCGACCTGATCCCGCCGTTTGA
>Ga0163108_10002286_pt1 | contig 13939 bp, 14 predicted proteins | sample Fk1155metaG_FD_109644 | JGI IMG/M metagenome (GOLD analysis project Ga0163108, IMG submission 109644) | Marine microbial communities from the Central Pacific Ocean - Fk160115 155m metaG | ecosystem: Environmental > Aquatic > Marine > Oceanic > Photic zone | place: The Central Pacific Ocean...
AAATGGCAGTTTTCCACATTTAACTAACAACCTTTGCAGCGCGGTATAAAATTACTAACGTACTGGTGGTGCTCCCGTTGGTGGTGCTCCCATTGGTGGTGCTCCCATTGGTGCTGTTCCCATTGGTGGTGCTCCCATTGGTGGTGCTCCCATTGGTGGTGCTCCCATTGGTGCTGTTCCCGGCGCTGGAGCCGCATCTCCCTCAGGTGCTTCGGCAAACAACGCTTCCAACTCCGCATCACTCATAGCATCAAGATCAGGTTCTGCTAATGGTGCCCCACCCGCTGGAGCAGGTCCACCCGGTGCTCCCGGAGGAGGTCCACCTGGCGCTCCTGGAGGAGGCATATTAGGGACAGCCTGAGCTGCAACCATTGCAACTTGAAGGACTAGAACAGCACAACCAACCGTTAATAAGTAAACAAATTTTTTCAAAGCATGCCTCCTTTTTTTATAAACAATTGAGTTAGAAAGAGTCACCAAACATTTTTTTTAGGGATATTTAGTTAATGACATATCTTAAAATAAATATCCTAGCAGCCACATTGCAACAAATTGTTGCAATTTCAGTATTTTCATATTCGGAACCCAAATGGCTCACTTGACGGAAAATAATGGCTGTTTTCCACAACAAAGGACAATAATGGTAGAGGTGGTAATCACCTGATTCTCATATTGATATTTGTTGCGGGTTTACTGACATCATAGAGGTAGGCTAATGCACATGAGATGCCAATGAATGTAAGAAAATATCTAGAAAAATTAGAAGAGTTTTATTTGTAATAAGATAGAAAAAATATCTTTTAGATAAATTACCTGAGAATAGTTTTATTCTCCAAGAATAATTATAGTTATATCAAATTGGAACCATATCTTTTCAGTAATGGCAATGTTAAACCATACTGAGAATATGTTTGTTCAATAATGAGAATGACATGTCAGGTTGATACTATTTCTATTCAATTTGATACTTCGCAAACTTCATCTTTATTGCTTTATTAACTTTCGTTTGACATGAACTTGGTGCCTTACTATCGCCACCCTCCTTTTGGCAGATGACCAATGTGGTCTTGACGAATTCTCTTGCCTTCCGTCCAATATATTTTTGGTTCAGGAACTTTTTTTTTCGCATCACCGGCGACTTCCGGGGTTTTTAGTTGTTTTTCCTCTTTCTTCTTCACCCAGCGTCCATTGGCGTCCATCCCCCATCCTTGCGATCCACACCACTTCTGCCATTCTTTGTTGAGTTGCTTTATATTGTTGCACTTGGCATCGTTTGCAATGCTCGTGTGGGGTGAAAAGAGAACTGAAAACAACCCGATAATAATTGCACATATCATAATGTAGGGTTTTTGTGGCATATTCTCTCTCTTTTATTAAGAATTTGATTTAAGAAGATAAGTGTATCCGTTAAGACCTTCCTTATACAAGGAAAGAAATTCGTCGGCCTCTTCCTGAGTGATATTTCCCGTCTCGACGTAGTTCACCAAAAATCCAGACACTCTTCCTGCAAGTTCATCTGCCTTGAACTGGACGTAGTCTAGTACGTCTGTTACATCTTCACCCTCAATAATTTGTTCATACTTTAAGCTCCCGTCCGCCTGGATTGAAACATGAAAGGTATTCGTATCACCAAATAAGTTATGTAGGTCGCCAAGTATTTCCTGATACGATCCAGTTAAGAATATCCCTATTTGGTAGGGCTCCCCTTGCTCTAATTTATGGACTTTGAGAGTGGGTGTGTTGCTTCGGTTGGTTCCAATGAAAAGATCGAGGCGCCCATCGGAGTCGCAGGTAATATCTTCCAGTGTCGCTTCCCGCCGAGGTTCCTCATTAAGCCGTTGGATAGGGAGTACCGGAAACACTTGGTCGATAGCCCATGAATCTGGAACAGATTGAAACACAGAGAAATTACAAAAATATTTGTCAGCCAAGTTTTTGCGTAGAGTTTTGATTTCGTCTGGCAAGTACTTTAAGCGCTCTGATAGTTCTTCAATTTTTCTGGAGATTCCCCAGTAGATGCGTTCGCAAAGTGCCCGATCGCGAAGGTTAATAAGTCCAAGCAGAAACTGGTTGTTGATTTCATCTTTCAAGTGGGCAGCGTCATGCCAGGACTCAATCAGGTTCTTGTTGGAAGTATTTTCAAGTACGTCGTAGATTTCCTTTACAATTTCTGGAGAGTCTTTTGGAACTTTAATTTGTTCACTCCATTCGGGGAAGGAAGTAACATCAAGGACATTAAAAACGAGAATGGAGTGATAGGCCGTCATCGCCCGCCCTGATTCTGAAATAATATTCGGGTGGGGCAAATCTTCTTCCTGACAGGATTCTAAGACGTGATGGACGACATCGTTGGCGTATTCTTGAACAGTGTAGTTGGTGCTTGATGCATAGGTTGAACGTGAGCCATCGTAGTCGACACCAAGTCCACCTCCGACATCAATGTAATCGATAGGACATCCAGATTTTCTAAACTCTACGTAGAAGCGCCCCACCTCTTTTAGACTGTTTTTAATACGGCGGATATTTGTTATCTGACTACCCAGATGAAAATGAATGAGTCTTATGCAGTTTTTTATCCCTCGTTTTTCTGCAAAATCTAATGCATCGATTAATTCCATAGAATTGAGCCCAAACTTTGAATACTCTCCACCTGACTCGGCCCACCTTCCTTGTCCGGAACTAATGAGTTTGATGCGAAGTCCAATATTGGGTTTTATATTTATTTCTCTTGCGACCCGATCAATAATTTCGAGTTCACTCGGACGTTCTACAACAATGAACACCTTCTTACCGAGTTTTTGGCTCATAAGAGCTAGACGAATAAATGTTTCATCTTTATAACCGTTGCATATTAAAAGAGCTTCGGGATTATCCATAATTGCAAGAATTGCATGTAACTCGGGTTTTGAGCCTGCTTCTAATCCAAAGTTATAGGGTCTACCAAATTTTACTATCTCTTCAACTACCTGACGTTGCTGGTTAACTTTGATGGGATAAACTCCATGGTAGGTCCCTTTGTAGTCATACTCCTTGATGGATTTATTAAAAGCGTTAGCTAACTTTGCAATACTGGCTTTGAGAATATCAGAGAAACGAATCAATGCCGGGAGAGAATAACCCTTGCCCTGAACGTCTTCGACAAGTTCCTTTAAGTCGATAGAATGGTTGCTGCCGTTTTGTGGCTGGATGATGATATGTCCTTTATTATTAATATCAAAATATTCTGAACCCCAACCACGGATGTTATATAAATCACGTGAATCCTCAATAGTCCATTTTGTCATAAGACGGCACCCTTTGGTCTAAACGGCAACTTTACATGCGCTAAAATTTTTTCACTTAATATTTTAAATTTATATTATCTCTTTGAAAAGTCAATCCATTTGAGGTGGCTTTGGTTTTTAAAAATTAAAAGGAAAGCAATAGGGCTATTGATTAATTTATGATATATATTCAGACCGTCTACGAAAGATATTTAAAGGAGTTGGAATGAAAATAGAAGGTGTAGATGTTAGAAAAATTTCAGAGGATTTTGGCACACCGGTATACGTATACAGTATGACGGCTCTTCGGCGCTCTATCGAAGAAATCAAAAAGTTGTCTCCGGTGACCCGTTACGCTATGAAAGCGTGTTCCAATCCGCGCGTTTTAAAAGAAATGTTAGACCACGGTATAAAGATCGATGCGGTTAGTGTTTATGAAGTGAGGCGCGCAATCAAAGCTGGTTTTAAACCTGAAGATATTTGTTTTACTAGTGATGTTTTTTCGAATGCAGATGATGTTCAGTTCTGTTTGGATAATAAAATATTTACCAACTGTGGAACACTTGGAATGTTAGATGAGTATGGTTGCGCTTTCAATAAAGCAGATCAAGGGAATCCTAAGGTATCCATACGGATCAACCCTGGTGAAGGCGCAGGACATTCTAAGAAGACAAACACGGGCGGGCCCTATAGTAAACATGGTATTTGGTTTGAAAACCTGAGCGAAGCTAGAGACATCGCAAAAAGGCATGGCCTGATCATCTCTGGAGTGCACACCCATATTGGATCTGGTGGTGATATGGATCATTTGAAACGGATTACTGGGAAGTTGGTAGACTTTGCTAAAGAATTTGATGAACTGGAGGTAGTTAACTTTGGAGGTGGTTTACCTTACCAATACAATCCCGACTTACCGCAAGAGGATATTTCGAGGTATAAATCGATTCTTACCGAGCGGATGGGAGTTCTAGAAGAGCATTTTGGTCGAAAAATAATATGTGAAATTGAACCTGGCCGTAGGTTTGTAGCTGGGTGCGGATATCTGATCGGCGAAGTACGAGCGCTGAACCACACCTTTGAGGAAGATGGGAAAAGGCTCGACTATGTGCTGGGTAATATTGGGTTTTGTCATTTGATTAGGCCTATGGCTTATGGATCATTTCATCCTATATGGATTGTCGGAGATGACTTGGGTCCTGAGCAGGACATCATCGTAGCTGGCCCGGTTTGCGAGTCCGGTGATGTTTTAACTCAAGAAAATGAAGAGCCGGTACCGAGGAGACTGCCAATGCCAAAGGCGGGTGACCTCATTGTCGTTGGCGGGGCTGGTGCTTATGGTTTTTCGATGTCTTCTAATTACAATACTCAGCCTCTTATTGCCGAAGTGGCGGTGGAGGGAGATCAATGCCAGTTAACCCGGCGAAGACAGACTCTTGATGACATGTTGCGAGAGGAAGCGGATATATTTTAATAAATAACTATAATTTTTAAATTGGTGTAATGCTTACGTATTGAGAGGTGAGTTGTTTTAATCGTAATCTTTAGAATTTAGAATAGTGGAGTGATTTTTTGGGCCATTTGTATGTCAGCTAAAGTTACGCCCCCAGATGAATGTGTCCAATACTTCACCGATATGCGTTTGTAGTTGATGTGAATGTCTGGATGGTGGTTGTTTGACTCGGCTGCCTCTGCTACTTTTGTTACGAAATCAATTCCCTCCATGTAGGTAGAAGCGTGTTTGACCCTTTCAATATACGGGACACCGCGTTCATTTTCTCCGGCTTTCCAATCGGGCACGAGTTCCTTGATTTTTATCTGAAGCTCTTCTTCTGTTAATGTTTTTTTTTCAACCATTGCTTTGCTCCTAAGTTTGCGTTATCAGAAAACACTAACTAGTTTATAAAACTTCTTGCTGTAGTCGATCCAATTTATGACGCAAAGTGACTTCATTTGTTTTATAAACAAAACTTTCTATCCCATTAATTTTCAATACAGGGATTCGTTCCCTGAATTTTTCATACAACGTTGGGTCAGACTCAATGTCGGTCATCACCAATTTTAGGGGATAATCTGCGAGCACTCTGTCTACAATTTCTTTCATATCGTCACAGAGGCTACAGTCACTTTTTGTTAGAATTTCTATAACTATTATAGCCGTCATAGTTGAACCCAATTAGTGAGTCACATTGTGTGGGTCATCGTAGTGAACTTACCCCAAACCGTGAGAACTGCAAATAACAAGACTGTGCTCCATAGAATGATCATTGCAATGGGTCTTTTTTTAGGGTCGGTTTCAGGGCTCTGGTCTATGAATGGTACGCTGAGAAGACACAAGCCAATTAAAATTGGTGCGAAAATTAAAGAAGGGACCCAAAGGTTTTCCAAAGCATAAATCCAAACGAATTGCCATGGTGGTTTGGTGACTTCAAGACCCATGATGGGTGCATTCCCCAATGGTGGAGAAACTGTTAATGCGAGTAAGCAGATAACAGTAAAGACACCGACTCCGGCGCGACGAAGGTATGCCATATGCTGAGTGAAGGGGATCATGCGACCCGTATCGGCCCCGTCAGGCTTTGCAGAAAGCTTGTGATGTTTAATGTAAAACACGTGAAGGCCGAGTAAGACCATCGTAATGATTGGTAGTAAAGATATGTGAGCCATATATATTCTACTGAGTAATGGTACGCCCGGAGAAAATTTTTCTGTCAGAGGGACTCCTAAAATACCAAATTTTTCCGCAACCCAGAGAAAGTGATCTAATGCTTCATATCCTTCCTGGTCCCACTTGAGAACGGTTCCTGTAAACATCAAGGTGATCATGAACCCCAGTAGGCAAACACCGATTAGCCAGTTGATCTCTCTTGGGTTTTTATAGGATGCGGTGTAAAATACACGAATCATATGAAGTATAATTGTGATTGTAAGAATCTCTCCTGCCCAGAAATGAATTCCGCGAAGAAACCATCCAAGATATACCTGGTCCATAAGAAAATGCACGCTGCTATTGGCTCGTTCTGGAGTTGGATTAAAGAATTGAGCTAGTAGGATCCCACTTATGACAAGGACTCCGAATGAGGTCATCGTCATCCCACCTAAAGAGTATTTTATAGAGTTCGAGTGTTCGGGGATTTCGTACTCAAGAGTATCTAGACCCAATCGCTGCTTAAGAATATTTTGAAATTTACTCATAGGCCTTTTCTCGATAAGAATGGTGCGTATGACTACCTAGTGTTTTTCTCCAATCCGGAAAAGACATAGTCCTAGAAAAGCCAACCCGGAAATAACAGTAATAGTTATAGCGACTTTGTGTCCTTTTACATTTGGAGAAACCCACTTGTGCAATGCTTCTTCTACATGTTGTTTTTTGTGTTGGTCATGTTGGTCATGTTGGTTTGCAGAATTTGTTTTTTCTTTAAAACGTTTCATTGGCTCACTAGTTGCCATGTCATCCATTAACGAAGCATTACCTAAAGAGTTGATACTTGAAAACGGGGAATCTAACGGACTCTCATCTATTGCAGGAAGTTCTGTGTCTCCTTGGTTACCAACAGAATAAATCGAATCATTGAAGGAAGTGGTTTCTTCAATTGGAGAGGGTGTGAGTTTTTCTTCTACATGCTCACCACCATGGGCAAGTATTAACTTTGGGGTTGCTAGTAAAAAAAAAGATAATAGAAGAATGGATTTAGTATTCATTTTATCAGCCTCGCTGAATGAGTTGAGCGAATGCTTCCATAGTCTCGTCAGTAGCCCAGTCTCGGGGACCGATGGCTTTGTGAACGATAATGCCATTTTTATCGACAACGAAGGTTTCGGGAACCCCTGTTGTTTTGTAATCTTGTTTAGCCAACTTGCTGTCTGGGTCAAGCAGGACAGGAAAGGTTAAATTGTATTCCTTTACGAATGGAGCTATGAGTGATAGGTCTTTATCGACACTGATCGTTAGCATTTCAAAATCATATTCTCGAAATCGTTGATATAGTTTTTCCATAGATGGCATTTCTACCTTGCAGGTGGCGCACCAAGTTGCCCAGAAGTTGATAAATAATACCTTGCCACGATAGTCCGAGAGTCTAACCTTCCCTCCTTGAAGAGATGTTAATTCAAACTCGGGTGCTAGGAAAGCTTCAGCCGGATATTCGACCTCACCCGGCTTGAGATCGACCTTGTTTATAAAAACAATATAAAATGAAAGTAGGGCGGTTACCAATAAGGCATAGGGAATGTAGATACTGGTTGGTTTTTGTTCGACAATCGTATTCATAAGTTATTCTTAAAGTCGTTGTGGTTTGTAAGGACGATAAAACTTTTTATCAACCAAGACAATTATTTCGTCCAGAGTTTTTCCTTGTTTGTATAATTCGTAGGCGTAAAGAACTTCATTTATGCAGGTATCGCACTTAGATCCGTGTTCGTTAGTAAAACATGTAAGCAAAGTTTTATGTTGATGGTTTTTTTTGCAGTAACAATAGCAAAATTGGCTATCTATGATTTTTGGAATTTCAGCAGCAATACGGTATGCCTCAGCCGTTTTCCCAGTATAAAAAGCTGAAGACATTACAGGACGGTTTTCAATCAATTTTCCTGTTGCTGGAGCTACAGGAGTCACATGTTCAGGTGGTTTTGTTATTGAATATACGCCAATCAGGATTAATGTTATTGCGCTGATAAAAATAAAAGGTCTTAGGTTACGCTTTGTTTTTTTGTTTTTTTTCTTCACAAGAACTCCCGGTTAAACTTAGTGTCTCAGCAAGAAGCGAGTTATAGATAATGTAATTGTATTTAGATTATATGGAGTGCTACTAATCAATTCAAGAGGAAGTTGGGAGAGAGTTGTGAGAAATAATAATACAAAAAGGATGCTTTAAGCAGGCAGAAGACTACACAAAAGCATTGACATTTTAATTAGAGTTCAAATTAACGAATTGCAGAGTACCATTTACTCAAGGTCTGGGGAGAAAACCCGAGTAAAAATAGGCTGCCAATGGTGATATTTCTTAGTGTTGTATATAAAATTCCTTCTTTCTTCCACCTACGTGCAGATGTATGTGTTTTTTCCTTGAGAAGTATGATTTCCCCTTGTTGACCGAGACGGCGAAAAAAATCGAGGTCTTCACAAATTGGGAGTGGGGAAAACCCACCCATTTTCTGAAATATGTCGTTTCTTACAAAGATCGCTTGATCACCATAAACAATGTTGAGATATTTTGCACGCCAAGTCGCTAATAAAGAGATGACCTTTAGGGAAGTTTTTTCAGATTCGATTTGAAGGCTGAATGCACCGCCAGCAGTTTCAGTTGGAGTCATTCTTTTTTTCATTCTCACGAAACTTTTTTTGGTTAATTTACTGTCGGCATGCATAAATAGAAGAAGGCTGCCAGTTGCTTTTTTTGCACCTGCATTCATTTGACGGGCTCTTCCAGGCTTGCATTTGATAACCTGAGAAGCCATGGTCTGGGCTATTAAAATTGTGGCGTCAGTGCTTCCACCATCTACCACAATTATTTCATGAGGGTTTAGGTCAGAGATAGCTCGCAAGCTGTCCTTTAATATCAAAGCCTCGTTAAGTGTAGGGATAACAACAGAAATTTTCAAAATATCAAGTTGCCGTATGACAGGTCGCGAGTAAAATAAAACGGGTACGGTGATTCACGAGAAATGATATATTCAGACACTGACTTGAGTAAATCATAATTGTTGAGTGATTGCAACGTTGGAGAAAATCACCATATACTTAATTAGGTTTAAGCTTCTACACTTCTAGATTTAGATGATATATAATTTACAAAGTTTTATTAAGTTATAAATTTTTTTGTCATTAAGCTTATGTTGGCACATTTTATAGATTCAAAGTCGTTCCAATGTGGATATTTTAAAGATCAAAAATCTTTATTCGAAGAATACCTATTGGAGGATATTTCAGAAGTAGAGTTTGAGTATTTATTGGCTCATGGGATGAGGCACTTCGGTGACTATTATTTTCGCCCTCGTTGTCTTGATTGTTACAGGTGCATCCCTATTCGTGTTAGGACTGATGACTTTAAAATGACGAGAAGGCAGGAAAGGGCTTTAAAGTCTTGTCACAAGGTAAGAGTTGAGATTGGTGCACCTCGATACACAGATGAGAAGTTTGATTTATATATTGGTCATAAGAAAAAGTTTTGTGCGTTGCAGGATGATGTCGAAGATGAGAAGAATTTTCGTCTCTCATTTTATGTCAATACGTCTTTTGGAATCGAGTTTGAGTATTACATTGATGAAAACCTTATTGGCATAGCTTTAGGGGATCATACTTCGAATACATTTTCTGCCATTTACACTTTTTACGATACTGATTATTCTAAACTAAGCTTGGGTACTTTTAGTATTCTAAAGCAATTAGAATTTTGCCGACAGCGGGGTATAAAGTTTTTTTATCTGGGATACTATATAGGAGACAATCGATCACTCAAATACAAGGGGGATTTCAGGCCTAATGAGATATATGTTGACCACTCGTGGCGACCCTTTAGAAATGCTAAAGGAGAATATCTTGTCCCTGAACATAATGTCTTGTGGCGAAATACAGACTTTTTGGTTCAAGCCAAAGTTGACCAGTTTGGGGAGAAAGTTGAAAGATCGAAGTTGAAAGAAAACCTCTTTTTTTGAAATGTGACGAGGTTTGTTTAGATTACATTGAAGAATAAAAGGTACAACCATATCACTAGTAGTACATTGAATATCACACCGATATGAAAAACTACGTTAAACAGTTTTGAATAGGTAAATTTGTACTTCACTTGCGATCTCCTGTTAATCTCACCTTTTAGTCCATAACTAGGGTTTTTAATCTTGAAGCTAGACTTGAACTGCGAATTAATTTACGAGTTGGCTTGTCTATTAGATTTAGGCTCATATACAATCTTTCCAGTTTTAGAAAACAATTCGATTCGGCGATAGCTCTGCCACCGGCATCTCTGATTTCATTTCTCCAAATACTTAAACAGCTCAAATGACTTAAGTTAGTTGATTGAGACAATGCAATCGCTCCTTCGTCACCTATTTTATTTGAACACAGATAAAGCTTTTTAAGTTTGATTAGCGTCTGAGAGGCGGCAATTGCTTTTACTCCCTGATCTCCTATTCTTGTGCTATCCATGTGGAGAGCGGAAAGGGAAGGTAAACATGTGGACATAGCTAATGCTTCAGCTCCTTCAGGCCCGATGGGGTTTGAATCTAGAAACAGGGTTTCTAGGTTTTTTAAATTTAATGAAGTCGCAAATGATTGAACTCCACCTAGCCCAATTTGGTTAGCTTCTAGCATGAGGTAGCTAATTTTTTTTGCTAACTTTGACTCTGCTAGTGCTTTTGCTCCTAAATTACTTATTTTGTTGTGGTTTAAAAATAGTTTCTCCAGATTTGGAAGGCATCGACTTTTGGATAAAAATTCAATTTCTGCATCGCCCAAACCGTTGTTGCTCAGATAAAGTTGTTTAACTCCCTTTAGTGTATCTCCAGCTTGACATAAAAGACGCATGTGTTCAGGGGTGACACCTTTGTCTTCTAAATCTAGAAGGTCTCCCTCTGGAGTTAGGTGAGAAAGTATGCATTCCTCCAACTTTGATTTGGCTTTTGTTTTCAAAAAGATTCTTCCTCTGCAGTAAATAGTCGGGTATCAAGTACTAATCTATATAATTTTCATCAAAATTACAAACAGTGTTATATGGATATTTAATCTAATTATTGTGGTGTAAGAGGGACTTAAATTCGGTATAAAGTATAAATACTGTAACTATACTCTCGTCTATTAAATTCTTTACAATCAAATTGGCAAAACGGCATTGTTGCGGAAAAAGTATTAATTTTTCTGGAGGGTTTCATGATTATCGGAGTTCCTAAAGAGATAAAAAAAGATGAGTATCGTGTTTCCCTAACTCCTGCAGGGGCTCATGATCTCACCACTGATGGACATACAGTCCTTGTAGAGGATGGAGCTGGTGAAGGGAGTGGACTTTCTAATCAGTCATATGAGGAGCAGGGCGCTGAAATTGTCGATCGAAAAAATATTTTTTCTCAAGCAGAAATGATTATAAAGGTTAAGGAACCTTTGCTAGAAGAATTTGATAGTTTGAGAGAGGGTCAAATTCTTTATACATACCTTCACCTGGCCCCAGCACCTGAATTAACTCAAGCACTTCTTGACCGTAAGGTGATAGGTATAGCTTACGAGACAGTTCAATTAACGGATGGCTCGCTCCCTTTATTGATTCCGATGAGTGAGGTGGCGGGGAGGATGTCAATACATGAGGGTTCAAAATACCTTGAAAGAGAGAATAAAGGGCGTGGCATTCTTCTTGGTGGTGTCCCGGGTGTGGACCCTGGACATGTAGTAATTATCGGAGGTGGAGTTGTAGGTGCTAACGCGGCTAAAATGGCAATTGGTACGGGGGCCTCTGTGACGTTATTAGATGTGAACTTAAACCGGCTGCGTTATTTGGATGATATCTACGGTGGGCGCCTAAAAACTTTAATGTCCAATCGAGTAAACCTTATCGAATCACTTCGAACCGCTGATTTAGTCATTGGAGCAATACTCATTCCTGGTGCAAGAGCGCCAAAACTCATCACGCGAGAAATGCTTTCATTGATGATGCCTGGTTCGGTGATTGTTGATGTTGGAATTGATCAGGGTGGGGTGATAGAAACCTCTCGTCCCACTACTCACAGCGACCCCATATATATAGTGGATGATGTTCTACACTATTGTGTAGCTAACATGCCAGGTGCGGTAGCGCGTACGTCAACATTTGCATTGACCAACGCAACCTTTCCTTATGCTTTAGAGTTAGCTCGTAAGGGATTTAGTAAAGCATTTCAAGATAATCCAGCACTGGCTAAGGGTCTGAATGTGTTTAATGGTTATGTGACATACCCTGCAGTGGCAGATGCTCTTGATATGGAGTGTGTTTCTTTAAATAAAATTCTCAATTGACACATTATTAACTTAACTTTGCAAAGAACTAATGAAGCCGTCTAACTTTGTTCACCTTCATTTACACACTTCTTTTAGTTTGCTCGATTCTTCTCTGAGACATGATGCCTTATTTAAACGTGCGGCAGAGTTCAAGATGCCTGCTGTTGCTATGACTGATCATGGCAACATGTTTGGTGCAGTTGATTTTTATACTGGAGCAAAAAAGTATGGGCTGAAACCCATCATCGGTTGTGAGGTGTATGTGGCTCCCGAAAGCCGTCATGACAAAAAAGACAAGCATGATCTCCGAGACGCGTCCTATCACCTTATTCTTTTGGCTCAAAATGAAAAAGGATACAAAAACCTTCTTCAGCTAGTAACGCTTGGATATATGGAGGGTTTTTATTATAAGCCTCGTATTGACAAAGAGCTGTTAGCTGAGCATGCAGAGGGCCTAATTGCTCTGAGTTCATGTGGACGTGGCGAGGTAGCTCATAATGTTAATAAGGAAAACATACCACGTGCTATTAAAATTGCAGACCAGTACAAGGATATTATGGGGCCGGGTAACTTTTTTCTCGAACTCCAGAATCATAAAATGGAGTATCAAGAAAAAACCAATAATGAATTAATTAAAATTGGAGATAAGCTCTCTTTGCCATTGGTTGCAACGAATAATTGTCATTACTTGAGCCGCGAAGATTTCCATGCTCATGAAATTCTTCTTTGTCTTCAAACAGGAAAAACTATGAGTGACCAATATCGTATGCGTTATCCTTCGGATGAATACTATTTTAAATCTTCTGAAGAAATGGCGGAACTATTTCGGGATATTCCGCAAGCGATAGAAAACACTCTAAAGATCGCAGAACGATGTGAGTTGGAACTAGATTTTGATAAACTTAATTTTCCAGATTACCCAGTTCCAGAAAGTTATACTCTTGAGTCGTATTTAGTGGAGCAAACAAATAAAGGACTGGAAGAGCGATTCCAAGAGATGACAAAACTTGGATTAAACTATGAGCAGTCAATTTATAGAAAAAGGTTGCAAGAGGAGCTTGGCATTATTGAGCGGATGGGTTATCCCGGATACTTTTTGATTGTATGGGACTTTATAGATTATGCTCGAAAAAACGGTGTTCCGGTAGGTCCTGGTCGCGGTTCTGCTGCAGGAAGTTTAGTGGCCTACTCACTTCGTATAACAGATATTGATCCCCTGCGGTATGACCTCCTTTTTGAACGATTTTTAAATCCTGAAAGAGTCAGTATGCCTGATATCGACATCGACTTCTGCATGACTAAGCGTGACAATGTTATTAAATATGTTAGTGATAAATATGGTGGCAGCCAGAATGTAGCACAGATAATCACGTTTGGCAGTATGAATGCCAAAGGGGTGCTAAGAGATGTTGGGCGTGTTTTAGATATGTCTTATGGGGAGGTTGACAAAATAGCAAAGCTGGTCCCTAACCGCTTAAACATATGTCTCAAGGATGCTTTGAAAGAAGAGCTGCGATTTGAAAGCATGAAAAGAGATAGCGAAAAAGTAAAAGAACTTCTTGATACTGCTTTAAACTTGGAGGGGCTGCCTCGTCATTGTTCTACTCATGCCGCTGGGGTTGTTATTTCCTCTAAGTCTCTGACAAACTTTCTTCCCTTATATAAATTTCCAAGTAAAGGCAAGGGAGAACAGGATGAAGTCGTAACCCAGTATTCGATG
>Ga0163108_10002289_pt1 | contig 13935 bp, 9 predicted proteins | sample Fk1155metaG_FD_109644 | JGI IMG/M metagenome (GOLD analysis project Ga0163108, IMG submission 109644) | Marine microbial communities from the Central Pacific Ocean - Fk160115 155m metaG | ecosystem: Environmental > Aquatic > Marine > Oceanic > Photic zone | place: The Central Pacific Ocean...
ACGTGGAGAGAACTGGAGAGGACTGGACAGAACCGGACGCAAGGAAGGGGAAGGAAAGAAGGCGAAGGGGGAGTAAACGTCGCGTCAAAGGGACCCTAGTGGTCCCAGAGACGTCTACCCGGGAATCCCGGGCCTTAGGGCCCGGGGGACACCCGGACCCTGCGGAGTTAACAGGGGGGGATGCTCCCCCATGTGCAGAACCCCCTGTTGCTCCCACCTGTACCCAAGGTACAAAGTTCGGCCCGTTGATTAGCGCTACAATGGTTGCGGAGCGTCTCGCTCCGCACGCTCACGTTTTGTGGTACTAGTGGAATTGCCGTCAAGCGTTCGGGCCCGTCATCCGATCGGCCTTGACCCATTCGTCAAATTGCTCTTCGGTCAGCATCTCGAGTTCGAGGGCGCTCTGTCTTAGGGTCAGGTGATTCTCATGAGCGTTCTTGGCTATCTTGGCAGCATTATCGTATCCGATATGAGGATTGAGTGCGGTGACGAGCATCAATGAGTTCTCGAGGTGCTCGGCAATCTTAGCCTCGTTGGCTATTAGTCCGGTTACGCACCTGTCCGCGAATGAGCGGCACGTGTCCGAGATGAGGCGAACACTGTGCAACAGGTTGTGGATCATCATTGGTTTGAACACATTGAGTTCAAAGTTGCCCTGGCTACCACCGATAGAAATGGCGGTTTGATTGCCCATGACCTGGCAGCACACCATTGTCATCGCTTCGGACTGCGTCGGGTTCACCTTTCCAGGCATGATGCTCGACCCGGGCTCATTGGCAGGCAGTGCCAACTCTCCGAAGCCGCAGCGCGGCCCGGAGCCGAGCCATCTGATGTCATTTGCTATCTTCATCAGAGATGCGGCTAGGGTATTGAGCGCTCCAGATGCAGCAACTATCGCGTCGTGTGCGGCGAGCTGTGCGAACTTGTTCTCAGCGCTGATGAAGGGGAGATCGGTCTTCTCCGCTATTCTGTGCGCGACTTGGTCGGCGAAGTCAGGACTCGTATTCAGGCCCGTTCCCACGGCTGTACCACCGAGGGCCAACTCGTAGAGATCGGTGAGGGCGTTCTCCGCCCTGATGACGTCGGCGTCCAGCATGGCGACGTAGGCGCTGAACTCCTGGCCCAAGGTCAGTGGAACCGCATCCATGAGATGAGTCCTGCCAATCTTGACGATTTTAGCGAACTCGTCGGACTTCTCTGCCAGTGCAGTTCGCAGGTACCTCACTGCTGGTATCAACGTGTGATGAAGCTCCTCGGCTGCAGCGATGTGCATCGCCGTGGGAAATGTGTCGTTGCTAGACTGGGCTCGATTGACGTGGTCGTTGGGATGAACGGGCGATTTGCTGCCGAGCTTCCCCCCTGCCACCTCGATGGCTCTGTTAGCAATTACCTCGTTAGCATTCATATTGGTCTGTGTTCCCGAACCAGTCTGCCATATTCTCAGAGGAAAGTGCCCATCAAGAGATCCACAAATGACTTCGTCACAAGCAGTGATAATCATGTCACCAATCTCAGGTTCTAACCCTCCGAGGTCTACGTTGGTTTCCGCAGCAGCCTGCTTGAGGATTCCGAAGGCCCTAATCACGGAACGAGGCATGATGTCATCCCCGATGTCAAAATTCATCAGAGATCGGGCGGTCTGGGCACCGTAGTACCTGTCAGCAGGGACTTCGACCTCGCCCATCGTGTCCTTCTCAATCCGGACTTTTCCTGGTTTGGACTGTGCTTGCCTAGGCTCGGGCTCGGGGCTGGCTCTGCTGGACACCTTGCCTCCAGCAAGAGAGCCCTCAATCATCCTAGTTACCGTTGCCGAGCGTCCGCTCTCACGACCCTTGCCGACCCTCGCATCTAGTCTGCGTGCCAATTCCTCTGGTATGCTGATGGTGATAATCCTGCGATTACCAGCGCGGTGCTTCGCCATGCAATAGCTATTAATTAGTTATTAATAAATATTATTGAACATGGGGTATTGAGTCATATTCGTTCGACCCTAATGATCTGCTGTGGGGTGGAGGGTCTGTCCCCCGGAAGAGTCGGGGCTGATTCGATTGCTCGCACCACATCCATGCCCTTTGCTACCTCTCCAAAAACAGCGTGATTCCCATCAAGCCAAGGTGTTGGCACTGTTGTCAAGAAGAATTGGGACCCCCCAGTGTTTGGCCCTGCATTCGCCATTGAGAATATTCCCGGCTTGGTGTGACTCTTGGCCAATGCTGATGATTCGCAAGGAATTCTCCAGCCAGGGTTTCCCGTGCCTGCCCTCCCGTTGTTCGGATCCCTAGAGTAGGGACATCCTCCTTGAATCATGAAATTACTGATGATTCTGTGGAAATGAAGACCGTCATAGAACTCATCATCCACGAGTTTGAGGAAGTTGGCCGTGGTATCCGGGCATTCGTCCGTGTAGAGTTCGATGTCGATTTCTCCGGCACTCGTAGTCATCCTAACGTAGGTCATGTTGCACAGTGGACGTTCCAAGTTCAATATGGTATGTATCGAAGGTTTCGCTACGCCACTGTCGACCCCGGTAGTGTGTCGTCTGGTAACTCAAGAAGTCGCACGGTGCCGTCCGGTTCCAGTGCCCCGAGGACGAGGAACTGCGAGACGAAACCAGTTGGCAGTGTCTTGTCTCCTAAGTTGACGGCCCCGACTACTTTCCTTCCAATGAGTTGGCCGCGCGTGTAGTTGGTGATCTGAGCTGAACTCCAGAGCTTTCCAATCACGGGACCGAAGTCTACTCTAATCTTGTAGGACGGCTTGCGCATCTCGGGGAATTCCTTGACATCGTCTATGATGCCAGTACGCATGTCGATCGAGAGGAACTCTCCAATCCCGATGTACTCCTTACGCTCCATCTTCGAGGGGTGGTATGGCTCGGTCTCGGAGTCGATCTCGTGCTGCCCCATCTTCACCCGCCCGCAACATCCGACTTTACGAGCAGCGGGGCCAGTTCTATGCCGGCCTCGTCGAAGGCTTCAGCACCACCTTCCTGACGGTCGAGGATGGTGATGCAGGCAGCGACCTCACATCTCATCTCGATGAGCCGCTGCGCGGCAATGAGCGCGGAGCCGCCTGTGGTAGTCACGTCTTCCAATAGCACCACCCTATCTCCCTCATTGAGGCTCGATCCCTCGATGCCCGGTGGGTTCCCGGTCTTCCTGCCACCCCTTCCCTTGGGTTGCTTGCGCACGATGAATCCCCGCAACTCCGACCCCCTACCTGCCTTGGCAATGGCAATGCCAGTCAGAGGAACCGCCCCTAGTTCGAGGCCTCCCACTGCATCAATCTGTCCGAGTTCCTCTATCTTGGCGTGAATGAGCACACCCAGTAAGTGAGCGCATTCGGGATCCATCATGACTGGCTTCATGTCAAAGAAGTGGGTGCTCTGACGTCCGCTTGCTAGGGTGAAAGGTTCGTCTTCAGAGTGTAGGTAGGCTAGGTCGCGGACCCTGACGGCCAGTCGTCTCCTCGCTTCCTCCACGGTGGTTGACGTCATCTTCCCTCGCCTTGGCCTGACAGGAGTCGGATGAAGGTTGCCTTCGTGGGGGGGAGAATAGGACGAGATGGCGGTCAATGTTCTTGGACGGTCTAGTTCGATGGTGGGGTACTCGCAGCGGAGCGTGTGGCAATGGCAGAGGGAGCGGCGGCGGCTGTAATCGATGTTCAGCGTCTGGAGGCCGAGCATGAAGCGTACCAGAATTGGCTAGAGAGCAGGATAGAGGAGGCGTACGTCGTCGCCTCTCAAGCCAAAGCAAATGGGCTTGACTTCAAGGAAACGATTGAGATACCCAGAGCCGCTGATCTGGCAAGCAGGACAGAGAAGTTACTTGAGGACCCATACCTATGTCCCAACCCAAAAGAACCCAATCAGGAGCCCTTGCGAATCCAGAGCCTGCTCCGTGAACTCCTAGATGCACACGACCGAGAGACTGCTGCAATCACGATTTCACTGTCCGTGACCCGTCAGATGTTCTCTAGGACTGGGGACAAGCGGAGGTCTATCGACTCGGGCTTGAGGGTTGGTCTTGCTGTTCTGACGGAGGCCGTTCTAGTCGCACCGCTGGATGGGATAGGGAATGTTAGAATCCTGAACAACGCAGATGGATCGGAGTTTCTCTCGATAGACTTCTGCGGGCCAATCAGAGCGGCTGGGGGGACGGCTCAGGCGCTCGGTGTTCTGATCGGTGATATCCTGAGGCGTGAGTTAGGCATCGGACGATACTACCCGACGGTGCCGGAAGTCGAGCGTGTGAAGGAGGAGTTCGGGCTCTACCGCATGAACCTGCAGTACAAGCCACCCCCAGAGGAGACCGAGGTCATCGTCAATGCCTGTCCGGTGATGATTAACGGGGAGGAGACGGAGAGGATGGAATGCGCCGGATACAAGGAAGTCAAGAATGTCGTCAACGAGAATGGCTCCTATCGAACTAGGGTTCGTGGCGGCGTCATGCTGGTTATCGGTGAGGGACTGTGCCTGAAGGCACCGAAGATCCAGACCCATACCGAGCGTCTAGAGGTGCCCGGGTGGGAGTTCATCTCGCAGTTCGCCGACAAGGGGAAGCCCTCGGGCACTGATGATGCAGCGGCCAAGCGCCGTGTGATTCCCAAGCAGGACCGTTACATGGGTGACGTGATTGCGGGCAGGCCGATTTTCGGTGAGCCAGGCGAGCCGGGGGGATTCAGACTGAGGTATGGCAGGAGTCGGGCCACCGGACTGGCTGCAGCTGGACTCAATCCGACCACGATGGAAGTGATGGGTGGATTTCTTTCGGTCGGCACTCAGATGAAGATCGAGGGGCCAGGCAAAGCCTGCGCAGTCACCCCTTGCATCGACATAGAGGGTCCGACGGTTCTGCTCAAAGACGGTTCCTTCCTCCGAATCAATACCTCTGAGGAATGGGGAGAATGCGAGGGCAAGGTGGCCTCGATATGGGATTCTGGAGAGATCCTTCTGGGCTTCGGCGAGTTCTTCGAGAACAACAAGAGGCTAGTCCCAGCATCATACTCGAAAGACTGGTGGGCCTCGGATGTGGCCGAGGTACTAGATCATCACGACAAGGTCCAGACTTTCGCAGGCTTGCTCGGGGTCGAAAGGCGCGGACTGCCTCTTGGACTCCCATTCAACGGAGCCATCAACAGGAGTGGGGAGGATTCCGTTGAGAGAGCCTGGCGTCGCAGGGACTGGTTCTCTTTCCTGAGGAGGGTAGAATTGACATGGGCTCAGGCGCGCGGAATCTCGGAATCTCTCGGAACAGCGATTCCGCCTCCTTGGAACCTATGGTGGTCAGACCTTCCAATCCAGTTCCTGCCAGCGCTGATCGAGTCGCTCATGGGCATTGTCACCGACGACGATGGCTCGCTGAGGCTGAAGGGGCTCGTGGAGGGGTGGCCGTTCGACTTCAGTGATGGGGATCTGGGGCTAGATGCCCCCTTGTTGGGCCAATGGCCGAGGTGGACGGCTGTCAGGGAGCACGGGGTGGTGAAATCCGCTCTCATGACTCTAGGCATCGAGCATCGTCACGATGGTTCCGACATCATCATCCCAGCCTACTGGGAAGGGCTTGTGGAGGGTCTGGGACTGGAGCTTGTGGAGGATGGGATACGCCAGAGGGCTGAAACGGCCCCTCACATCGACGAGATTCTCAGGAGGACCGGTGCCGCTTTGACCGAGGTTGGTGAAGAAGATAAGAGGGGCGAGGGGCATACCGCTGAGTATTGGCGTGCTAGAGGCACGCTGGATGACTACGAGGTCGAGCGTTCCCTCATGGTGGTCAGGAAGGTGTCCGGACTCCGCTGGGAAGACGCTGTTCCCTGTAGGATTGGCGCGCGCATGGGACGGCCCGAGAAATCTGGTGTCAGGGAGATGAAGCCGCTCGTTCACTGCATCTACCCCATTGGGGAGAGCGGAGGGCCCCAGCGCCTACTCTCTCAAGCCTCGTCCAGAGGGCCGATCAGAGTTGAGATGGGGCCGCGAGTCTGCTCTAGGTGCGGACGTGAAACACCGCATCTCATCTGCCACAACCGACCAGACTCCGATCAACCTGTCGAATGCGGTGGGAGGACGAGTCCGAGGAGAGCGCGAAGGCCGAATGCCCGCCGGAGGGGGGAGCGGACCACGGTGAGTTTGAGTGCGATTCTCGAAGTCAAAAGAAGAGCTTTGGGGCTTGAGAAGATTCCTGAGAAGATCAAGGCCGTAAAGGGGCTGATTTCGACTGCTCAAACGCCTGAGCCCATAGAGAAGGGGATCCTTCGCGCCAAACACGGCGTCTCCGTGTTCCGAGACGGGACCTCTCGTTACGATATGAGCGATGTTCCTGTAACCCACTTCCGTCCTTGCGAGATTGGCACATCGTGGAAAGAATTGGTGAAGCTGGGGTACACGCATGACACCCACGGGAACGTGCTAAAGTCCAACGAGCAGATGATCGAGCTGCTTCCTCAAGACTTCATTCCTTCTATTTCTGCCGTAGAGCACCTGCTCTCGACTTGTGCATTCGTGGACGACCTTCTCGTCAGGTTCTATGGGATGGAGGCGTTCTACCGGGTGAAGAGCGCTCAGGACATCGTAGGCCATATCGCCATCGGCCTAGCTCCGCACACCTCTGGTGGAGTCGCATGCCGCATCATAGGGTGGACGAAGGCCTCGGCGGGCTACGCCCACCCGCTCTTCCACGCAGCGAAGAGGAGGAACTGCGATGGTGATGAGGATAGCATCATGATGCTCTTGGATGGCTTGCTGAATTTCACTAGGGAGATACTGCCCGATGGCAGAGGGGGGAGGATGGATGCACCACTGGTCCTCACCACCAGGTTGAACCCGAGCGAGATCGACAAGGAGGCCCTGAATGTCGACTGCTCTTGGGGTTACACAAGGGCATTCTACGAGGCGACGCTATCGCAGCCTCACTCGCGTGATGTCAGAGGCATGGTGGATCTGGTTGAGGACAGGCTCGGGACCATCGGTGACCTGCGCGGATACGGCTGGACACATGATTCCGGACCCTTGGATGCCGGCCCGCAGAACTCGGCGTACAAGACGCTGGTCACGATGAAGGACAAGCTTTCCAGTCAGCTTGATCTTGGGAGTGTGCTGCGATCGGTCAATGTTGACGGGGTGGCCAAGCAGGTCATTGAGTCTCACTTCCTACCCGACCTGCGGGGGAACATGATGGCCTTCACGAGGCAGAAGGTCCGGTGCGTCAAGTGCGGTGAGTCGTATCGCAGGATGCCGCTAGCCGGCAAGTGCATCAAGGAGTCTTCACAGGAATCCGGCGGATTCTCGATTGGTGGGGGTGCTGAGAGTTCGATGTGCGGGGGCAATGTGGTACTCACAGTCTCGCAAGGGGCGGTTAGAAAGTACATCGAGGTCACTCAGGAGATCATGGATGAATATGGAGTCGACGACTACACGAGGCATCGGGTGAACTGGATGACATCGAGTGTGGACTCCCTGTTCACCAACGACCGCGTCACCGTCATGACGCTAGAGGACTTCATCTGACTAGGCCATGGCTGCTACTATTCCCATGGGGTCCCCGAACAGCAGCAACGGTGCTATTGCGAAGAAGAGGTAGACGATGAAAGGGTGCTTCGTGGCAATCCATGCGCTTTCAACGCCGTGAGACCTGAGTTCCTCCAGCCTCTGTGCCAACTCCTCCACAGTCGGAGTGGTGGAAGCCGGGAGGAAGCGGTTGACGATGTGCAAGCCAGCCTCATCATCACTTGGAGTAATCTCCGTCAGCAACCATACCGGCCTCTCTCCGATTTCCTCGACGGGCCTCTTGATGGCATGCCATGCCATCTTGAGGTCGGACCTCGACTCTATGTTACCCCTCATCGCGTTCTGGAAGATGAGGATTGGCGGGGCTAGGAGGAAGACGGCAGAGGCCCAAAGGAACATCACCATCGATGGGGGGAGCTTGAACAGCGTGTCCTCTGGTGCGAGGATGGGGTCGGGCAGGAAGGCCCATGAGGGCATGAGGACGGTCAGCAGAATCAGTGCCTTCGCATCAGCCCCCCCCTGGATCAACCCGAGGCGCCAAGCGGAGAGGTATACCAATACGGTGAGGAGGCCGCCGAGCATCGTCCACCAGAGCATCGTCTCTGGTGATTCCTCGCCGAGGACGAGCAGGATGAAGTCCGGGCTCGCATGCTGCACAGCGCCACCAAACAGCCCAACGATGCCGATAAGGTACAACCCCGCTAGAGCGATTTGACTCTGGTCCCATCTGGGAATTTCCCTGGGATCGGGGGCATCGAACATCGCTAGGGAGGATAAGGAAAGCAGAGCGGCGGCCATGTAGAAGTTAGCGGCCCCTGCCTCTAGAATGACCATCTCACAGACCAGAAGTATGGCAATCGGGACGGACCAGGTCATCCAATGTCGGTCTCTCACAGCAAGCGAGTCGTAGTCAGAACGGGCAGCGATTCCAAGGCAGCAGACCAAGACAGAGACCCTGAGCCAAGCCAACACAGAGATCGCATCCATGCCCTGAGGTCCTGATGCTATGACATCAAGGCTTCCGTCATCGTTATCAGGTTCTGAAGAGGCCGACGGACTGCTCCAAAATCCACGCGCTGAAGCCGTTGGCTATCCCGGCGATCCACATCATCTGGATCATCTGGCCCAGGACTAGGGTCGTGCCCCCGCCTCGGATCCTAGCCGTGATCAGACCTAGGACGATGATGGTGATGATCACGAGCCCCGATCCCATGAACTGGAAGATCATGATGTTCTGCTCGACGCCCCCGGTATCGGCAAGAACCGGCAGCGCGACGTCGACGCCCCCGGCTGCAGTACCCATCTCGCCGGAGCTGTCGACAAGCCCTTGGGCGACTGCTGCGATCGTCTCACCCAGCCCGGAGATGATCGAGGTCGTGATGTTGATGGCGATGATCATGGCGATGAGCAACCCGTATGAGACGCTGCGCATGACCTGGGCGGAAATCTGGCGCCTCTGGCGCAGGCCGAGGAGGTTTGTCGTGCTCTGAGAGACGAGGTCGCCCACTAGGCCGGCCTCGCCAGTCGAGGAGGAGCCCTCGATGAACACCCTCGTGAACCTCGAGACGAGCATGGAGTTGTTGTCGGCGGCGAACCAGTCCCAGGAGTAGTCGCTGTCGATCCGCATCGAGAGGCGCTTCTCCAGATTGGCAATCGAGTCGTCCAACGCCCCGAAGTCGATGCCGGCTAGGGCCTTGACCATGGCGCTTGGCTCCTGTGCCCTGGCCTGTGCGGTGCCACCGAAAGCGCGGATGAACTCCGGGAAGGCATCGTCCCGCCTTCGTACGCGAGTCTCCTCCTGGAGTGTGAGCAAGGCCGGGGCCATCAGGGGCGTCATCAATGCCGCGATAACGAGCAATCCGATGTAGTTCCAATTGCCAAATAGCCACGCGGTTCCGACGAAGATGAACGTCCCGATCAGCAACAGGAACTCGACGCCCCCCAGTATTGCGGCGAATATCCAAGCCCTGCGCGTGTCTATGGCCTGCTCGGTGTTGAAGCCGTGCCTGGCGAACAGGTCCTCGTCGGGGATGACTAGGGTGAACAGGTACCAAGCCCCGATCTGGAGCATGGCAAACAGCGCCCCCGCCCCCAAGACCCACTTGGACCGGACTAGCATACCTAAGATGCCTGAGTCCCCGCCGCCGACCTGGAAGAGGATGAGGTGCAGCCCGGCGACCACGAGAAGGAGCAGCCCAGTGGTGGTCAGTGAGACGAAGGTCTCCCTGAGCGTGTCCAGCTGCTCGATCCTAGCATCGTAGATCGTGTTGTAGTTCTGGGAGAAGGTGTCGTTCTCGCTCTTGAAGAACTCGCCTATCGGCTGGCCGACCTCGACGGAGAAGGCCATCCTGTCGAGGAAGTCGCTCCATATCTCCGATGGGCTCTGGCGCCCTACGATCCTCGCTGCCTCGGGCAGGTTGGTGTGCCACTTGGTCACGAGCGTCTCTATGGCTTGGATCTCGTGGGCGAGAGCCCCGTAGTCCCCCATTTCCTTCAGGACGTCGAACATCCCCTTCTCAGCTGACTCGCCCATGGAGAGAATGCCCATCCTAGTCATGAACATGTGCATGTCCTGCTCGATCTGTATGGCCTCGGCCGAGACCTGCGTGATTGGGTAGATGATGGTGATGGAGAAACCCATCAGGGTGAAGAGCAGAATGAGAGCAAGGCCGCTGATAGTCGACAGGGCACTGCCGGTCGCGAGCCAGACGGTCAGCCCGGCAACCAGGCCGGCCAAGGTTGCTGGCAGGGTAAAGTACAGGAGGTACCTACGCAGAGGCATCCCCAGACGAAGGACGGCAATCTCCCAAGTGGTTGCCTTGTCCTCCAAGCCAACACCCCCTGACTAGTGGTTGATCCCCGTCCAGGTGTCTACGGCCGATGTGAACCGGTCCCACCCCTCCTTGTAGTAGACGTCGAGCAAGTCGAAGACGTCGTCGAAGTGCGTTAGGTCCCTGTCCACCATCCTCTGGAGGGCATCGGTCCTGCGTGCCAGCTCGTCGTAGATGTCCCTCTTGCTGCGGAAGCCCATCCTAGGCGCGATCTTGTTCTCGAGCATGTCCGACTGGAACATTCCGCGGAAGTACACTTCGTCGTTTACTGGGTCCCACTCGAACATGTTCCTAGTCAGGATTCCGTCAGCGGTCTTGTCGAAGCCGATGACCTCGCTGACCCCGGTGATGCGCCTGGCGATTCCGCCACCGGGCGCCTCGACGACCTCTTGGAATATGGCGAAGTTCAGGTTGTCGAAGAAGCGGGCGGGGACGTTGATCGGATCGCCGGTGAACCTCTGGATCAGCTTGACGATGTTGGAAGCGTGGAAGGTCCCGACCACGGGGTGGCCGGTCTGCATGGCTTGGAAGGCGATTGCCCCCTCGACCCCCCTGATCTCTCCGATGATGATGTAGCGTGGACGTGACCTCAGTGCGGCCTTGAGCAAATCGAACATCTCGACCCTGGAGTCCTCGTTCTTGGAGTCGCGCGTGATGAGCCTCTGCCAGATGGTGTGGGAGACCTTGACCTCAGGCGTGTCCTCTGCAGTGTATATCTTCACGTTGTGATCGACGAAGGGGAGGACCGCATTCAGGGTGGTCGTCTTTCCCGAGGCCGTCTCCCCGGAAACCAGCATGGACATGCCGCTCTCCAGGCCGAGCCAGATGTAGGCGGCCATCTGGCTGGAGAGGGTCTTCCACTGGATGAGTTGGATGATCGAGATTGTCTCCTCGGCGAACTTCCTGATAGTGAAGGACGAGCCTTGGATCGAGACATCGTCGCTGTAGATGATATTGATCCTAGAGCCGTCGAGCAGGGCCCCATCCACTATCGGCTTGCTGTCGGAGACGGGTCTGCCTATGCGCTCGGACATCGATCTGAGGTACTTCGTCAGGACCTCCTGATCCTTGAAGGCGATGTTCGAGGTGAGCATCGGGAATACCTTGTGGTCCATGTTGATCCTCGAGAGCCCTATCGAGTGGATGTCCTCCAGCATCTCGTCTGCGAGCAGCGTCTCCAGTGGGCCGTTGTTCACGAGGTCCCTGACGACCACGTACTTCAGCCGCTCGAGCTGCTCCGTGGTGACCTTGATGGGCGCCTCGCCGAAGCCAAGCAGCTCACGAGTCTGATTGATGACCGGATTGGAGAGCAGGGAGGTAGTGGTGGTGGTCATCTCGTCCATCATCTCGTGAATCATCGCGATGAACTCCGCATCGTTGTCGAACCTCTCCTTCTGCGGCGCGTCCCTTAGGAGGCGTTCGACTATGTTGTCCCTGATCTCCTCCTCGTCATGGGTGATGGCCGGCTCCAAGCCGTACCAGAAGGTGTTACCAGCGCCCACCTGGCCCTCGGGGGGCGAGTAGACGTGTGCGAAGCACGGGGGTCTGGTCGCGTAGATCAGGTTGCGTGGGGAGACGGCTCTGGCATCCCTGTCCAGGGGCCCGTAGTAGATCGGCCTAGAGCCGTGCTTGGCCTCGAAGTCCTCGACCCATTGGCGGATGTGCGGGTACTCGGCCATGAGGCCGCCGAGGTCCCCGGGCTGGACGGTGAGCTCGTGTTTCGTCGTCGTTTCCTCTTCGGGTTCCTGCTCGGTGACCATTCTGCCTCACCGCCTCCAATCATGCCACTGCCGTGATGTCAACGATGAATCCCATCTCGGGCATCACCTTCCAACCTATCCGTTCGGTAACCGGGCCGGCCGCCCTCAGGAACCGGGTCACGCACAGGGTCCTGACGAGCTGTCCGCCGACGACCGAGGTCATCATGTCAAGCACGACCTCGGCGGATGCCTTCAGCTCCCTGAGGAGCCGTGGGTCCATCTCCTCGGGGTCGATCATCAGGAAGAGCGCTCGGCCTTGGGCCGTGTACTGCCTCAGCGAGGAGAGCAGGGCTGGCCCCTCGGTGTCAGCGGGAATCATCTGGGACGCCCTGTCGATGATGATGACCTCGGCCTCCTTCAGCGCGGGTGAGTCCAGAAGCCCGAGCAGGTCGACTGGTTCCTCGGCCTTGTCGGCGATGACGCCGAAGCTCGACATCAGGTGGAACTCCCCGTTGTCGATCCTCTTCTCCATGAAGTAGCCGATGCTCGAGACCTGCTCGAGCCAGCCCCTGGTGGTCAGTTCGGTGGTCACCAATGAAACCCGGATGTCGTTGGCGGTCATTCCGAAGGACATCCTCTGCCCGATGATGCTCTTGCCGGTTCCGATGCCACCGCAGACCAGCACGAGCGCGCGGTTGGGGATAGCCGTCCCGAGGCTCTGGGCGAGGCTGTCCTGTATGACGCCGAACTCGAAGTTGTCCACGTTATCAGGATCCGCCGGCGGCAATTCTAACCTCCTCCCTCAGTACGTCCACACCAGCGTAGCTGCCTGATGTCGATGAGACGGTGACTGTCATGAACACGTCGTATGTGGAACCCTGGTAATAATCCGGTGGCGACTGCCCCAGATTCCCTAGTGTCGATCCTTGAATCGAGAACTCAACGATCTCTCCGGGCAGCCACTCTGTGATGCCATCCCATTTTGTCACTGTCATGGTACTCCCGTTCAGCACTACGCCCACCCTGTCAGGGTCCAAGAATGTCTCCCCCGAGTTCTGCAGGAATATCGTTGCCGAATCGTTGCCGGCACCGCCATTGACTTCAGCGTGACTCGAGTACCATTCAATGTTGATTGGGTCGTTGGCCAGGGAGACCCGTGTCTTCACGTCCTCCGCACCCTGCTTTCCTCGCTCGTCCAAGACCCCGGACATGTCGTCCCAACTCTGCAGCAGGACGCCGGAGACGAGGGCAGCGACGATCAGCCCCGCGATTAGCAGGATTATTTCCGATGGCCCGTCACCCATTCCAGCACCTCATGAATCTGTCACCGGAATTGCAGAGCTGTAGTCGTACACAGAGAGGAATGCGCGATCCGGGTCAGCATCGACAGCGAGGCCGTGCGTGGTGTTTTCGAGTCCAAACGGGGAGCTTTCAATATACTCGCCTGGGAATATGAACAGGTTGGACCCGTAATAATGGGACGAGAATTGGAATGGGATGCCTTGGTTGTAATCGCCCGTATCAGATAGTGTGATGTATATTCGGTTTAATTCGACGGCCTCTGAACCCGTGTTGGTGATGTTGATGGTGATCTGTTCATGCAATGAGTCGATGTCGAGGGTGGCTAAGCCGTCCTCACTACCTCCGCAGGAGCTAATTCGCACAGTGCCGGTCCCGGTTTCATAGCCATCCCCAGCGTCAACGATGGTGGCGTCGGTGACTTGGCCAGCTACCGCAGTGACGGATACCGTCAAACCCGTGCCAGATGCGTGTGTGGTGGTGCATGTGGTGGGGCCATCGGGGTAGTTGACACCAGGGGTGCCTAGGCTGATTGCTTGGACCGGGCCTGTCGAGCCCAAAAGGTCGGTGACGGTGGTAAGGTCGACCTCTGGGTTCGGGAGCT